>OOBW01000471.1_pt1 | contig 29756 bp, 24 predicted proteins | sample 1671701 | NCBI WGS metagenome assembly OOBW01 (sample SAMN06348183, study PRJEB24527) | human gut metagenome | biome: human gut; feature: ankylosing spondylitis patient; material: feces | host: Homo sapiens | place: China | collected 2015-10 | reverse complement strand
CCTGCTTATTCTCCTGGCTCCGGTTTTGTATGTTCTTTTGAAAAAAAACGTAAGAGGTCTCCTTTTTCTGCTCTTTTTGATCCTGTGTCTATGGAAGGGAGTGTCGTTTCCCTGGCTTAATCTGGATGCTCTTTTTTATTATTCTGCGGCAGCTTTTTTTGCTTTGAGAAGGGAACAGCTGGGAAATTATCTGGAGCGCCGTCCTGCGGAGTCTCTTAAGGAACGGTGGAAGCACTTATTCATCCAGATCACAATTCTGTCGTTTTTCTTTTGGCTGCTTCAGATTACAGACCTTCCGGCTGCTCCTCTCCATGGCCATCCTCTTCACACGGTTCTTACACGCCTGTGGGGGGTATGCACGGCGGTATGCCTGATCCGCATCATTCCCCTTCCGCCTGCCGCAGATCTCATAAAAAACAGCTTCTTTCTTTATGCGGTTCATTTTCCCTGGGTCCGCCTGCTCAATAAAACGGCGGCCCTCATTCTGCCCTCCACACCTGCCAGCGCTCTTTTTATGTTCATCCTGATGCCTGTTTTTATCATTATCATCACCTGTATCATAAGCAGCTCAATGAAAAAAAATTTTCCGGGAACCTATTTTGTCCTTTCTGGAGGCAGAGGAAGATGAAAGGGAGATGAAAGGAAAACTTCCGGTCGGGAAGACCCTTGCAAAAACAGGAAATCTATGCTATTCTGAACCTGCAGCACAGGCCATCTGTCCTGTGCTGCAGCGTCATTTCACAGCTTTTCCAGTCTTTGGATGGAGAAACCATCCGTGTCAGGGTTCTTCGCCCGGATTTACCATACAGCACGCAGCCGTACATTCTGCCGTGCAGAATCAGATCACTCTCCCCGGTATTCTGCACCAGAACGTAATAATACACCCTAAAAATCCGTTGACATTTGGATGGTTCTATACTATGATTATATTAAAAGAACATTTGTTCGGAACGAAGCGTCGTCTCCGGTTTCAGACGGAAAGAGAGATTTCATTAGGAGGAAAATATGGGCAAGGAAGAAAAGATGAGCGTAAACAGAGATATGAATCAGGAAGAAAAGTTAAAGGCCCTGGATGCGGCCCTCACACAGATTGAAAAAGCCTATGGCAAGGGTTCTGTGATGAAGCTGGGGGAATCCGGTGTGAATATGAATATAGAAACGGTTCCCACAGGTTCGATCAGTCTGGATATTGCACTGGGATTGGGCGGTGTCCCCAAGGGAAGGATTATCGAGGTATACGGTCCGGAGTCTTCCGGTAAGACCACGGTTGCGCTCCATATGGTGGCAGAAGTACAGAAACGGGGCGGTATTGCGGGCTTTATTGACGCGGAGCATGCATTGGATCCGGTTTATGCCCGGAATATTGGCGTAGATATTGATAATCTTTATATTTCTCAGCCGGATAACGGAGAGCAGGCTCTGGAGATCACAGAGACCATGGTTCGTTCCGGTGCTGTGGATATCGTGATCGTGGACTCTGTTGCAGCTCTCGTTCCAAAGGCAGAGATTGACGGAGAGATGGGGGATTCCCATGTGGGACTTCAGGCCCGTCTGATGTCTCAGGCCCTTCGAAAGCTCACTGCCATTATCAGCAAGTCTAACTGTGTGGTTATCTTTATCAATCAGCTTCGTGAAAAGGTCGGCGTTATGTTTGGAAATCCTGAGGTTACTACTGGTGGACGCGCTCTGAAGTTTTATGCGTCTGTCCGTATGGACGTCCGCAGGATAGAGACCTTAAAGCAGGGAGGGGAGGTTGTAGGAAACCGGGTCCGCGTAAAGGTTGTGAAGAATAAGATTGCTCCTCCTTTTAAAGAGGCAGAGTTTGATATCATGTTTGGAAAGGGGATTTCCAAAACAGGCGATATCCTGGATTTGGCCGTAAAGGAAAATATCGTGGAAAAGAGCGGTGCATGGTTTGCATATGGCGGTTCCAAAATCGGTCAGGGACGTGAAAATGCCAAGCAGTATCTGGCAGAGCATCCTGCGATCTGTGCAGAGATCGAGGCACAGGTGAGAGTGCGCTATCAGCTTCCGGGAGCAGAGGAGGCTGAGGCAGAGGCCAGAAAGGCAGCGCAGGCAGAGAATGTCCGGCCTGCATCCTCTCAAAGTGAAGCAAAAGAAGATCCTGCGGCAGAACCGGCAGCGGATGAAGAAGCATGAGGGTCACAGCGGTGACCCCTGTGGATAAGAGAAAGTGCAAAGTCTTCCTGGAAGAGGAGGACTTTGCTTTTCCTTTATACAGAGGGGAGGCAGAGCGGTTTCATATTCAGGAAGGCTCTGAACTGCCGGAAACTGTATATCTCCGGATCCTAGAAGAGATTTTGGTTCCCAGGGCAAAAGAGCGGGCTCTTTACCTTCTGCAGGCTCAGGGAAGGACTGGAGCACAGATGGAAACGAAGCTTTCAGGTGACGGATATCCGAAAGAGGTTATAAACAGGGTGATGGAATTTCTGAAGGAATACCGTCTGATTGATGACAGAGTCTATACAGAGAATTTTATCCGTATGAATCAGGAGAAAAAAAGCCGCCGCCAGATAGCGTTTGAGCTGCAGCAAAAGGGAGTGGACCGCCAGGATATTTCTAGGATTCTGGAAGGAAGCGCTCAGGATGACCTTGCGGCTGCCAGAAATCTTTTGAAAAAACGCCTTCGAACTGCAGATCTTTCTGATCTCAAAGAGAAAAATCGCCTGGGGGCGTATTTGGGAAGACGGGGCTTTTCATATGACGTGATCCGCAGGGTGATGCAAGAGGTTCAAAGTGGGCAAGAGGAGTAGAAGAAGCCGTAATTTCAGGAAAAATGTTTTACAGGATGCACAAAAGCCGGGGAAATCAAGACTTGACACTCTTTACAAAAAAGTATAAAATTAATATGTTGTATTTTGTACAATGAAAACTAAATAAGGAGGTGCTCCTGTGTTACAGATAGTGGTCACTTTGATGATCGGTGCGGCAATCGCGGCTGTGATCACCTGGTTTATTGCCCATTCCGCCGGTCGTTCCTATGAGCGCAAGCAGTATGAATTAAAGGTAGGAAGCGCGGAAGAAAAGTCCAGAGAGATCATTGACGAAGCCTTAAAGACCGCAGAGACAAAGAAGCGAGAAGCTCTCCTGGAAGCCAAGGAAGAATCTTTAAAGACAAAGAATGAACTGGAAAAGGAAACCAAGGAAAGAAGAGCGGAACTTCAGCGTTATGAAAAGCGTGTGCTGAGCAAGGAAGAAAACGTTGAAAAGAAGGCAGATGCCATGGAAAAGAAGGAGGCAGATCTGATCAGAAGGGAGAATATACTCGGCAAAAGAACGGCTGAGGTAGAAGCCCAGTATGAGCAGGGAATACAGGAATTGGAACGGATATCCGGTCTGACCTCCGAACAGGCAAAAGATTATCTTTTAAAATCTGTTGAAGAAGACGTAAAACATGACACAGCTAAACTGATCAAGGAACTTGAAAACAAGGCAAAAGAAGAAGCTGATAAGAAAGCCAGGAATCTGGTTGTCACAGCCATCCAGCGCTGTGCGGCAGACCATGTGGCTGAAACTACAGTATCTGTGGTACAGCTTCCCAATGATGAGATGAAGGGCCGCATTATCGGCCGTGAGGGACGGAATATCCGTACTCTGGAAACACTGACAGGTGTGGAATTGATCATCGACGATACTCCCGAAGCGGTTGTTTTATCCGGGTTTGACCCCATCCGCAGGGAAGTAGCAAGAATCGCATTGGAGCGTTTGATTGTGGACGGACGGATCCATCCGGCCAGAATCGAGGAAATGGTAGAAAAAGCACGGAGAGAAGTGGAAAACAATATGCGGGAAGAGGGCGAAGCTGCCTGTCTCGAAGTTGGTATCCACGGAATTCATCCGGAACTGGTAAAGCTGCTTGGAAGGATGAAATTCAGGACAAGCTATGGACAGAATGCCTTAAAGCATTCCATCGAAGTAGCGCAGTTATCGGGGCTTTTAGCATCAGAACTTGGGGTGGATGTGCGTTTGGCAAAACGTGCTGGATTGTTACATGACATTGGTAAATCCGTTGACCATGATATGGAAGGCACCCATGTACAGCTGGGAGCAGACCTGTGCAGAAAGTACAAGGAGTCTGCAGTTGTATTGAATGCGGTAGAATCCCATCATGGCGATGTTGAACCTACCAGCCTTATCTCCTGTATCGTTCAGGCGGCAGATACGATTTCTGCTGCAAGACCCGGTGCAAGACGTGAGACGCTGGAGACATAAACAAACAGATTGAAACAGTTAGAAGATATCACAAACTCCTTTAAGGGAGTAGACAAATCTTTTGCTATTCAGGCAGGCCGTGAGGTTCGTATTATGGTTGTTCCTGAGCAGATCAGCGATGACGATATGGTATTGCTGGCAAGGGAAGTATCCAAGCGCATTGAAAGCGAACTGGAATATCCGGGACAGATCAAGGTAAATGTGATCCGTGAATCCAGGGTAACCGATTACGCGAAATAGGAAGAAAGCTTCGTCAGGAGAACAGCTGGCGGAGCTTTTTTTGTGTGGGAACGCGATAAAAAGGAATGACAGGCAAATGGAATTGTAAGGAAAAATTCATTGACACTCCATGTGAAAATTTATATTCTAGTGATAGGATCGCATCTAATATATACAAGAACAGGGAGGTTTGCATATGATACATTTAAAAAAGAGGCTGGCCTTTGGACTGGCTGCAGGACTTTTGGCAGCCTGTATAACAGTTCCTGTTTATGGAGCAAGCCGTAAAAAGATCACATCTATTTCACTGACGATCAAGGCGGATATTGAGGCAGATACAGATTATGGCGATGAGACGATTGAAATTGAAAGCAGCAGCAGCCGTTACAATGTAGACGGTTATGAGGTAATGAACGAAGGGTTTGGATGGACGGAGGATACGGTTCCGGAAATCCGGATTATGCTTACTGCCAATGACGATTATTATTTTACATCTCTTGGAACGGATAAGATTACCCTGAAGGGTGGAGCTGAGTTTAAAAAGGCTACCAGACAGGATTCCAGTGAAACACTGCTTTTGGATGTTACCCTTCCTTCCATGCAGAATTCCTTAAAGGATATGGAAGGCGTAACGCTTTCTCAGGAAGGGATTGCGTCATGGCCTGTCATCGGCACAGCGGGAAGTTATGAAGTGAGAGTATACAGGGGAGATAAAATTGTAGGAGCTTCCCTGACAACGGAGACAAACAGCATCAACTGCCGGGAGCGCATGTTAAAGCCAAATGAATCTTACATGGTAAAGGTCCGTGCTGTGAATAAGTTTGATCCGACCATTAAGGGCGAGTGGGTTTCCTCCAACACCATCTATGTAAATGGTGGGCAGGCCGCTGCCTTCCGGGAGAATCCGGATGGTGCAGGAGTAGAGGGAGGATCAGGAGCAGCCGGTGAGTGGAAACAGACAGAAGACGGAAGATGGTGGTATGATCAGGGAGACGGAACGTATCCTGCTGGAGGCTGGCTGGAAATTGGACATAAGTGGTATTTCTTTGACGCAGAGGGCTATATGCAGACAGGATGGATTCCCTGGAATGAAAAGGAGTATTATTGCTCTGAAAATGGAGATATGCTCACAAACTGCATTACTCCGGATCATTATCTGGTAGGAGAGGACGGAGCCAAAATTGCTCAGTAGAAGAGAGGCGGCTGTCAACAAAAATGGAACATCAGGTGCAGCAGGAGGAAGCTCCGGCCGCGCCTTTTTTCCTTAAAGCGTTTACAAAACAGGCAAGAAGCAAGTGAGGTAACAGAAAATGGATAAATGGAAGAATTGGGAACAGAAGTTGATCGAAGCAGTCGATACAGAATATTCCTACCGTCTGGCAAAGAGGATGGAGGAACCAAAAACCAATCCTGTACTGGGATACCGGACTGCCGGATCCAAAGCAGAGCTTGAGACCGGGGATATTCTGTTTGAGGAAATGAAGCGTCTGGGGCTTTCGGATGTGCATAAGGATAAGATCTGCGTGGACAGCTGGGATTTCCACCATGCAGTGCTGCGCTATAAAGACCGTGAAGGAAAGGAGCATGAATTTCAGCTGGGAGCATACCAGACAGAGTTTCATACAGAAGGCTTTCAGAAGTTTTCCATGGTATATCTGGGCCGGGGAACGGCAGAACAGTATGAAAATATAGATGTCACAGGCAAACTGGTCCTCATTGATATCAATCAGAGAGAAGAGTGGTGGATTAATTTTCCGGTCTATCAGGCTCATTTAAAGGGAGCGGCGGCTCTGATCGCAGTTCAGGATAACGGATATGGGGAAATACATAATACGGCCTTAAATGCGCAGGATATCGCAGGACCGAAGGAGGCTGCTGCTTTTTCTATTTCTCAGGCGGACGCAGCTGTGCTCAAAGCAGATCTGGCGTTGGCGGCAGCGGAAGGACACCGGGCATATGGGGAGACAACGGTGCTGTTTGACGCCTGTTCTTCGGTCATCAGAGATCAGGAAACCTTTAATATTGTAGGAAGCATCCCAGGGCGTGAGACGGATTCCATGATCCTGCTATCGGCCCATTACGATTCCTATTTTACGGGCTTTCAGGATGATAATGCGGCAGTTGCCATGATGTTTGGCATTGCAAGGGCTATTTTAAAGACAGGATATAAGCCGAATAAGACGCTGGTGTTCTGCGCGCTGGCTGCAGAGGAGTGGGGCGTAGTGAATTCCAAATATGACTGGTCTGCCGGAGCCTATGAGCAGGTCTTCACAGCCCGGCCGGAATGGCAGGGAAAGGTGTTTGCAGACTTAAATTTCGAACTTCCGGCTCATGCTCACGGCCCGAAAGACGGAGTGAGGTGTACATATGAATATGCTTCGTTTATGGAAGAATTTGTAAAACGCATTAACAACATACCGACTGCTTATCCGGAAGGGCTGGAAGTGGTATATCCCATCCAGACCTGGTCAGATGATTTTTCCATGGCTATTGCGGGAATCCCGTCTATGGTAAATGAATTTAGTGCGGGAGAGTTTATGGAGACCCATTACCATTCCCAGTTTGACAATGAACAGTATTATCAGGAGGACGTATTCCGTTTCCACCATGAGCTCTATGGCAGACTGGTACTTGCCATTGACCGGGCGGCAGTGGTTCCGCTGGACTTTGGACGATTGTTTCAGGCAGTAAAAGCCAGTGTAGACCCGGATATGTGCGGCAGAACCAGAGCCGGTGAGGAAGAACTTTTAAAAAAGCTGAACCGGGCAGGGAAACTGGCAGAAGATTTGTACGACAGAGTAAAGGCTGTGAACCACAGATATGGTGAGCTTTTGGAAGCTGATAGGGAGAATGGACAGGGGGAAGGAACAGAGAACGATCTGCGGAAATTAGAGCGCTGCTGCCGGGAGTTTAACCGCCGCCTGCTTTATATATTCAGAAAGGAACAGGATTATTTTGTGCGTTTGAACTGGCATGACGAAGTGCTGTTTCCTCAGGAAGCAGCAGGAAGCAATCTGGAAGCTATTTACAAGGCACTGGATTGTCTGCGCCAGGGAGATGCTCAGGGCAGTCTGGATGCCGTATATGGGATTGACAATAATCGTTATGCCTTCCAATTTGACCGTGAGGTGTTCAGGTATTTTACGGAATATGTGCTTAATCAGCCGGCAGACCGGCTGAAATGGGGAGCAGGACGTATCATACGCCATGAAAATCTGTTTGAACTTGTGACTGATCTGAAGAACGCTCAGGAAACAGTTGGAGGCCATGGGGCAGATCTGAAGAATGAATATGAGAGACTTCTTAAGGTAGCAGGAAACCAGGAACAGTGCTACCGGGATGATATCCGGTATATGGAAGCTTCTGTGGAAAAGCTGATCGGACAGATGGAAGAGTGCCTGAAGGTTTTTGACAGGGAGGTGCAGTTTTCGTAATATGGAAAGTGATAAATTATACAGGGTAAAAAAAGAGGATCTGCCCAGGCTTCAGGAGCTTTTGGTGGAATGTTTTTCCGGAGATCCTCTGTACTGCCAGCTGATCCCGGATCAGGAAACAAGAAACAGGCTGCTTCCGGAGCTGTTTGAATGCGATCTCACGGAATTTTTTGAAACCTGTGAAATTTTTGCGGAAAGTCCTGATATGAATGCTCTGTTGGTCGTATCAGATGAATCGGAACCCTATAATCCTCTGACCTTTTATCTGGCAGAGGCCTGGGCCGGCCTGAGAACGGACGAGTATCTGATAAAAGAAGATCCCAGTTTAAAGACACTGTGGAATTTTGTAAAAGGGCGGGATTATTTAAATTCCCGCTGGACCGATCAGCTTCATCAGGAGGAACGCCTTCATGTGATCTATCTGGCAGTACGCCCCACTATGCAGCACCACGGGCTGGCGGCTGTTCTCATGGAAGAGGTGATTGCATACGCTCAGTCTCATCACCTGATGGTGTCTCTTGAAACACATAATCCGGCCAATGTTCCCATGTACGAGCATTTCGGCTTTAAGATCTTTGGAATTGTACAGAAAAACTTTGACCTTAAGCAGTACTGCATGATCCGGGAATTCAGGTAGAAGATAAATGCGGTATAACTTTTGATTATACAGGCAATTCCAAAATTGTATATTTATAAGTGCAAAAAATCAGACAGAATGGTTGAAATACACCCCTTTATGAGATATGATAAAAAGAAATTGTCAGTGACAGGAAAGATATAACCTGAGTGAATAGTAATAAAGGGGGAATGCTGGAATGGATTATAATGTAACTCTGATTCCCGGAGATGGGATTGGTCCTGAGATTGTAAGAGAAGCCAAAAAGGTGATGGATCGTGTGGGAGAAGTATATGGTCATTGCTTTCAATATAAAGAGATCCTGATGGGCGGCTGTTCCATTGACGCATATGGAGTGCCCCTTACAGATGAGGCGATGGAGACTGCCAGAGAGAGTGACGCAGTCCTTTTAGGAGCAGTGGGAGGAGATGTGGGAAATTCCCGCTGGTATGATGTGGAACCGGATAAGCGTCCTGAGGCAGGGCTGTTAGCCATCCGCAAGGGACTGGGACTCTTTGCCAACATCCGTCCGGCCTATCTCTACAGCCAGCTTGCAAAGGCCTGTCCCTTAAAGGAAGAAATCATCGGAGACGGCTTTGACATGGTGATCGTGAGGGAACTCACGGGAGGCCTGTATTTCGGAGCACGTCATACAGAAGAGGTGGACGGGGTTATGACAGCCGTGGATACCCTTACCTACAATGAGAAGGAAATCCGCCGTATTGCGGTAAAAGCCTTTGATATCGCCATGAAGCGGCGCAAAAAGGTTACCAGCGTGGATAAGGCCAACGTGCTGGATTCCTCCAGGCTCTGGAGAAAGGTAGTGGAGGAAGTGGCAAAGGACTACCCGGAGGTAGAGCTGTCCCATATGCTGGTGGACAACTGCGCCATGCAGCTGGTGATGAATCCGGGGCAGTTTGACGTGATCCTTACGGAAAATATGTTTGGCGATATTCTTTCCGACGAAGCCAGCATGATCACAGGCTCTATCGGTATGCTGTCCTCCGCCAGCTTAAATGAAACCCGCTTCGGCCTTTATGAGCCAAGCCACGGCTCCGCGCCGGATATTGCGGGAAAGGATCTTGCAAACCCCATTGCGACGATACTTTCTGCCGCAATGATGCTGCGGTATTCCTTTGACCTGGATCAGGAGGCTGATGCAGTGGAGGAGGCAGTCCGCCAGGTGCTGGAGGACGGATACCGCACAGGCGATATTATGGCTGAAGGCTGCAAAAAGGTGGGTACCAGAGAAATGGGCGATCAGATTGCAGCGCGCATCTGCCGGACAGAGGCTTAAATACAGAAATAACCCCATAAAAGGAGATCGGACATATGAAAAGTGATGCAGTAAAGACCGGTATGCAGCAGGCGCCTCACCGCTCCCTGTTTAATGCCCTTGGAATGACGGAAGAAGAGATGAAAAAGCCCATGGTGGGTATTGTAAGCTCCTATAATGAGATCGTGCCGGGCCATATGAATCTGGATAAAATTGTGGAGGCTGTAAAACTGGGCGTAGCCATGGCAGGAGGTACTCCGGTGGTGTTTCCGGCTATTGCAGTCTGCGACGGCATTGCCATGGGCCATATCGGCATGAAATATTCTCTGGTAACAAGAGACCTGATTGCAGATTCTACAGAGTGCATGGCGCTGGCCCACCAGTTTGACGCCCTTGTTATGGTTCTCAACTGCGATAAAAATGTGCCGGGGCTTCTGATGGCTGCAGCCAGGATCAATGTGCCTACCGTATTTGTCAGCGGCGGCCCCATGCTGGCAGGCCACGTAAAGGGACACAAGACCAGTCTTTCCAGTATGTTTGAGGCAGTGGGTGCCTATACAGCCGGAACCATTACCGAGGAAGACGTAAAAGAATACGAGAGAAAAACCTGCCCTACCTGCGGCTCCTGCTCCGGCATGTATACAGCTAACAGCATGAACTGCTTAACAGAGGTTCTGGGAATGGGGCTTAAGGGCAACGGAACCATCCCGGCTGTTTACTCCGAACGTATTAAGCTGGCAAAGCACGCCGGCATGCAGGTTATGGAGATGTACCGCAGAAATATCCGACCAAGGGATATTATGACAAAAGAAGCCTTTATGAATGCTATGACTATGGACATGGCCCTGGGCTGCTCCACCAACAGTATGCTCCATCTTCCGGCCATTGCTCATGAGGCGGGCGTGGATTTAAACGTGGATATTGCCAATGAGATCAGCGCCAGAACCCCGAATCTCTGCCATCTGGCTCCTGCAGGCCCTACCTATATGGAGGACTTAAACGAGGCCGGAGGCATCTATGCGGTGATGAACGAGATCAGCAAGAAGGGACTTTTAAATCTGGACTGCATGACCGTAACGGGAAAGACCGTGGGAGAAAATATAAAGAATTGTCCAAACTTAAATCCAGAGGTGATCCGCCCGGTAGAAAATCCCTACAGCCAGACCGGCGGCATCGCCATCCTAAAGGGCAATCTGGCCCCGGATTCCGCCGTGGTAAAGCGTTCTGCCGTTGCGCCTGAGATGTTAAAGCATGAAGGTCCGGCCAGAGTCTTTGACTGTGAGGAGGATGCTATTGCAGCCATCAAGGGAGGAAAGATCGTTGCGGGAGATGTAGTTGTGATCCGCTATGAAGGCCCCAAGGGCGGCCCCGGTATGAGAGAGATGCTCAATCCTACCTCCGCTATTGCAGGAATGGGACTGGGCTCTACGGTAGCTCTGATCACGGACGGACGGTTCTCCGGCGCTTCCAGAGGCGCTTCCATCGGCCATGCATCCCCGGAGGCAGCAGTGGGCGGCCCTATTGCACTGGTGGAAGAAGGGGACCGGATTTCCATTGATATTGACAATCATTCCCTGAATGTCCTTGTATCCGGTGAGGAGCTGGAAGCAAGAAGGGCAAAATGGCAGCCCAGAGAACCGAAGGTGACCTCGGGGTATCTGGCAAGATATGCCTCCCTTGTGACCTCCGCGGACAAGGGCGCTATCCTTCAGGTAAAGCAGTAAGAAGATAAAATCAAAATCCCTTTGAGAAGGAGTAACAGGACTATGCGTAAATTGACGGGGGCAGAAATCGTTATTGAATGTTTAAAGGAACAGGGAGTGGATACGGTGTTTGGCTATCCGGGCGGAGCCATCCTGAATATATACGATGCGCTGTATCAGCATCAGCATGAGATTACCCATATTCTTACCTCTCATGAGCAGGGCGCTTCCCATGCGGCAGACGGATATGCCAGAGCCACAGGAAAAGTAGGAGTGTGTCTGGCTACTTCCGGCCCTGGTGCGACCAATCTGGTAACAGGAATCGCCACCGCCTATATGGACTCCGTTCCCGTAGTTGCCATTACCTGCAACGTAGCTAACAGCCTGCTGGGAAAGGACAGTTTCCAGGAGATTGATATTACAGGCGTTACCATGCCCATTACCAAGTACAATTTCATTGTAAAAGATATAAATAAGCTGGCAAAGGTGATTCGCCGTGCTTTCACGATAGCCCAGACCGGCCGTCCCGGCCCGGTGCTGATCGATATCACAAAAGATGTGACTGCGGCTGTATGTGAATATGAGCCTCAGGCTCCGGAGCCTATTGTGCGTCAGAGCGATTCCATTTTAGAGGAGGATGTGGAGCAGGCTATTTCCATGATCCGCAAAGCTCAGAAGCCCTTTATTTTTGTAGGAGGCGGAGCTGTGATCTCCAATGCATCGGAGGAATTGCGGGCATTTGCCAAAAAAATACAGGCTCCAGTGGCGGACAGCCTGATGGGAAAGGGTGCTTATGACGGCACCGATGAGCTTTATACAGGCATGGTAGGCATGCACGGCACAAAAACCTCAAATTTCGGTATCACAGAGGCAGATCTGCTGATCGTAGTGGGAGCACGCTTCAGCGACCGCGTGACGGGAAATGCCTCCAAATTTGCAAAAAATGCCAAAATTCTCCAGATTGATATTGACCGTGCGGAAATCAATAAAAATATCCATGTGGATGCCCGGATCATCGGAGACGCCAAGGTCATCTTGAGAAAGCTCAATGCCAGGCTGGATCCCATCAACCATGACGAATGGATCGCCCATATTGAGCGGATGAAGGATATGTATCCTCTGCGTTACGACAAGTCTGTGCTTACAGGGCCGTTTATCATACAGACCATCAATGAGATGACAAAGGGAGACGCTGTGATCGTCACTGAGGTGGGACAGCATCAGATGTGGGCGGCCCAGTATTATGAATACCGCTATCCCAGATCCCTTTTAACCTCCGGCGGTCTGGGAACCATGGGCTATGGCCTGGGAGCAGCCATTGGAGCCAAGATGGGCTGTAAGGACAAGACGGTGATCAATATTGCCGGAGACGGCTGCTTCCGCATGAATATGAACGAGATCGCTACTGCCACCCGTTACAATATCCCTGTGATTCAGGTGATATTAAATAATCATGTGCTGGGAATGGTGCGTCAGTGGCAGACGCTCTTTTACGGAAAGCGCTATTCCCAGACGGTGCTCAATGATGCAGTGGACTTTGTAAAGATTGCAGAGGCCATGGGCGCAAAGGCGTACCGTGTGACCCAGAAGGAGGAGCTGGAGCCGGTTTTAAGAGAGGCCATCAGCCTGAATATTCCCGTTGTGATCGACTGTCAGATCGGCTGTGATGACAAGGTATTTCCCATGGTATCTCCGGGAGCACCCATTGCAGATGCCTTTGATGATACAGATTTGAAAATTGGATAGTAAATATACAGCTGGCAGGAAGGTATTAAGTCGCCTTCCTGATCTGGCTGTATTTTTTTGGAAATACTAAGAGAAAAGAAAAAATATTCTGAAATTTATGCTTGAAAATTTCGTAAAAAAGGAGTATAGTGTTTTCAACGCATTATCACTACATCATGATAAAGCGAATATAGGCGGACAGTCTGCATAGTGAAAAACTGTCTGCATATATATAAATACAGATGCAGGGAAAAAAATGAAAGGCACCCAGAATAAGGAGGAGACAGGATGAGCAGAGTTTATAATTTTTCCGCAGGTCCGGCTGTGCTGCCGGAGGCTGTTCTGAAGGAAGCTGCAGCAGAGATGCTGGATTACAGAGGCACTGGAATGTCAGTGATGGAGATGAGCCACCGTTCAAAATCATACGATGACATTATCAAGGCTGCGGAATCAGATCTGCGGGACCTTTTACAGATTCCTGATAATTACCGGGTGCTGTTCTTGCAGGGAGGCGCATCCCAGCAGTTCGCCATGGTTCCCATGAACCTGATGAAGAACCGGGTAGCAGATTACATTATCACCGGACAGTGGGCGAAAAAGGCCCATAAGGAAGCCGGGATGTACGGACAGGCAAATGCTGTTGCATCCAGTGCAGACAAGACATTTTCCTATATTCCTGACTGTTCCGATCTTCCCATTTCAGAAAATGCGGACTATGTGTATATCTGTGAGAACAACACCATTTACGGAACCAAGTTCTGGACCCTTCCCAATACAAAGGGCAAGGATCTGGTGGCAGACCAGTCTTCCTGCTTCTTATCTGAGCCGGTGGATGTGACGAAATACGGCCTTATTTTTGCAGGTGCCCAGAAAAATGTAGGACCTGCAGGAACGGTCATTGCCATTATCAGAGAGGATCTGATCCGAGAGGATGTACTGGATGGAACACCCACCATGCTGCGCTACAAGACCCATGCGGATGCAGGCTCCCTGTACAACACCCCCCCTACCTATGGCATTTACATCTGCGGCAAGGTATTTAAGTGGCTAAAGGAAATGGGCGGTCTGGAGGAAATGAAAAAGCGCAACGAGAAGAAGGCAAAGCTTCTCTATGATTTCCTGGATCAGAGCCGTCTCTTTAAGGGAACAGTGGAAAAGAAGGACCGTTCCCTTATGAATGTTCCTTTTATCACGGGAAATGAGGAAATGGATGCGCTTTTTGTAAAGGAGTCTAAGGCAGCGGGTCTTGAAAACTTAAAGGGACACCGTACCGTAGGAGGCATGAGAGCCAGCATTTACAATGCAATGCCCATGGAGGGCGTGGAGAAGCTGGTAGCCTTTATGGATGAGTTTGAGAAGAAATGGGGGCAGGGGAAATGAAAAAGATTCAGTGCTTAAATCCAATTGCTGCCTGCGGAACCGAGCTGTTCCCGGCAGATTATACCTTTACCGATCAGATGGCAGAGGCAGATGCGGTTCTGGTGCGCAGCGCCTCCATGCATGAGCTGGAGCTTCCGGAAGGACTTCTGGCCGTAGGCCGTGCCGGAGCCGGTGTGAATAATATCCCTCTGGATGAATGTGCCAAAAAGGGAATCGTGGTATTTAATACTCCGGGAGCCAATGCAAACGGCGTAAAGGAGCTGGTTTTGGCAGGGCTCTTCCTGGCTTCCAGAGATATTGCAGGAGGACTTGCATGGTGTAAGGAAAATGCCGCAGATCCCCAGATTGCGAAGACAACGGAAAAGAGCAAAAAGGCCTTTGCAGGCTGTGAAATAAAGGGAAAGAAATTGGGTGTCATCGGTCTTGGAGCCATCGGCGCAGAAGTGGCAAACGCAGCTACCCATCTGGGAATGGATGTATATGGCTATGATCCCTATATCTCTGTTAATGCCGCCTGGAGGATTTCCAGAAATGTAAAGCATATTACCAATGTGGACACCATTTTCCAGGAGTGTGATTACATAACCGTTCATGTGCCGCTTATGGAGTCTACAAAGAGCATGATTAATAAAGAAAAGCTGGACATGATGAAGGATGGCGTGGTAGTATTAAACTTTGCCAGAGACACACTGGTAAATGATGACGATATGGCAGAGGCGCTGGCATCCGGTAAGGTGGCCCGCTATGTAAGCGACTTCCCCAATCCCAAAGCAGCCAATATGGATCGTGTGATCCTGACGCCTCATCTGGGAGCATCCACAAAGGAGTCTGAGGATAACTGTGCAGTGATGGCTGTTAAAGAGCTGACGGATTATCTGGAAAATGGAAACATCCGCAATTCCGTGAATTTCCCGGCCTGCGATATGGGTGTATGCCAGGCAGAGAGCCGGATCGCGGTGCTTCATATGAATATCCCAAATATGATCGGACAGATTACGGGAATTCTGGCAGCCCAGGGCGTAAATATTACGGACATGACAAATAAGAGCCGTGATAAGTATGCTTATACGCTTCTGGATCTGGAGCATAAGCTGGAAGCGGCTACCATTGAGAAATTAAAAGCCATCGAGGGTGTGCTCAGGGTGCGCAAGGTAAAATAAGTGATAATGAAGCCTGTGATGTTAAGGCATCGGCAGTGTGAATTGTAAGAGCCTTCATGGCCGGCCGGCTGTGGAGGCTTTTTGGTCTCTGCGATCAGCCGGATGGCTGTGAGGGCTTTTTGAGTCTCTGGCCTCTGCGGACAGGGAGAATAGAAAGAGGAGAAAAATTATGGCAGCAGTAAAACCATTTATCTGTATCAGACCCAGGGGGGAGATGGCGGCCCGTACAGCGGCCCTCCCCTATGATGTATATAATCGGCAGGAGGCCTGTGAGGCCGTCAAGGGGAACCCATATTCATTTTTAAATATTGACCGTCCGGAGACACAGTTTCCGGCAGAGGTAGACACATATGATGACCGGGTATATGAAAAGGCCAGGGAGCTTCTTGACAGCCAGATCAAAGAGGGCATATATGTAACAGATCCCGATCCTGCCTACTATCTGTATGAGCTTACCATGGATGGACGCAGCCAGACCGGGATCGTGGCCTGCTGCGCAGTGGATGACTATATAAACGGGGTCATCAAAAAGCACGAGAATACCAGAGAAGACAAGGAGCAGGACCGCATCCGCCATGTGGATGCCACCAACGCCCATACAGGCCCTATTTTTCTGGCTTACCGCAGGCAGGAGGAATTAAAACGCCTGGTGGAGCAGGCAAAAAAGGAGAAGGCTCTGTATGATTTTGTATCAGAGGACGGTATCCGCCACAGGGTATGGAAAATAGGTGATCCCGGGATGGTAAAGGCAGTAGAGGAGGCCTTTGAGAAGCTTCCTGCGGCCTATATTGCAGACGGCCACCACAGAGCGGCTTCAGCCGTCAAGGCGGGACTTAAAAGACGGCAGGAAAAACCGGACTACACGGGAAAAGAGCCCTTTAACTATTTTCTGTCTGTTCTGTTCCCCGATGATGAGCTGATGATCCTGCCCTATAACCGGGTGGTAAAGGACTTGAACGGTCTGGAAAAAGAGGGATTTTTAAAGAAGGCAGAAGAAAAATTTGAGATTCATCTTTTGGGAAAGGAGGCCTTTGCCCCGGATCAGAAGGGAACCTTTGGAATGTATCTGGAGGGAGAATGGTACGGTCTGAAGATAAGGCCGGAATATGAGAGTGAAGATCCGGTCGCAGGGCTGGATGTATCCATTCTTCAGGATCAGCTTTTAGGACCTGTTCTTGGAATCGGTGATCCGAGAACAGACTGCAGAATTGATTTTATCGGAGGAATCCGGGGATTAAAGGAGTTGGAACGCAGAGCGGACAGCGATATGAAGCTTGCATTTTCCATGTATCCTACTTCCATTACAGAGCTTTTGGCGGTGGCGGATGCAGGACAGCTGATGCCGCCTAAATCCACCTGGTTTGAGCCAAAACTCAGAAGCGGGCTGTTTATCCACCGCCTGTCATAGAAGGAGCCAGAGAACTGCCTTCTTCCGGGAGATTGCCGCCCCTTTGTGGATCCGCTTCCTTCATGCCATAGACGCGGATCCATTCCTTGGTGCCCTCTACCTTGACTGTTTCACAGCGGCTGCGTTCCAGAAACTGGATCAGCCCATAGCAGTCGATCCACACCTCCTTTCCCTCCTGGCGGCGGGCTTCGTCAAAGATCAGCTCCAGTCCGAAATGGAGGTGTGGTGTGTCGATGTTGTTGGTATTTTCCGTAGTGCTGTAGCCGGTGCGGCCCAGATAGCCGATCACGTCTCCGGCCTGGACATAGGAACCCTGAGAGAGATTGGACTGGTAGGGGTAGTTTTTGCGCAGATGGGCGTAGTAATAGTAACGTTTCTGATCCAGGCTGCGGATCCCAATCCTCCAGCCGCCATAGGGGTTCCAGCCAATGGCTTCCACATAGCCGGACTCTACGGCGATAATGGGGGTTCCTACCTGCCCCATCATGTCATGGCCCAGGTGCTGGCGCTTAAAGCCATAGCTTCTTGCTGCCCCGAAATCATCATAATCATTGTAGGGAAAGCCCTTGGCGATGGGAGAAAAGGCTTTCAGGCCGTATTTTGTGACCCAGATGGTGCCAGAGTCCTGATCCTGATTTTCAGAGACATATTCCGGCGGGGCTTCGCTTACAGGGATTTCGGCTTTAAATACTCCTACCATTCCGTCCAGGACGGCTCCGTATGCTTCTCTGTAGTAGTCAAAGTTCTTCGATTTTTCTTTCAGTGTGTCCATTGTCGTTTCACCCTTTAATACCGCTTCTGCCATGGCTTCCATATCCTTTGGCCGGTAGGAGGAAAAATCTCCGCCGTACCGGCTGCCAAGGAGAGCAAGAAGATCGACCCAGTTTAGATGGATCGGGCTTTGAACGGTATCTACATCATAGCGGAAGGCCTGATTTAAGGCTTCGGCTGTTACATTAAAATCCACCCACTTTATACTGCTTTTTGCCGGGGCTTTTGAGGCATCGGAGGAAGATGCCAAAGGGCGGCCGGAAAGAACGTTTAAGGCTTTTTGGTGAAAGGCCGGAAAAAGGCCGGAGAACAGAAATACAAGTGCTGCAAGCTCCGCCCAAATGACCGCCTGGGAGTGCTTGTGGAAAAAACTGGAAATATGGGAAATAAAATGAGGGAAAAGCTTCATCAAAAGTACCTCTTTAGAATAAGGTCCTGAGAACAGTCTATGGGGCGGGATGGGAAAATATGATGGTGGGGAAGAGACGGCCAAATTAAATTGAGAAAATGATGCGTATGTGGTAAAATAAGGACAGAATGCGAGCCATGTGGGGTTGTATGAGGCGGCATAGGACAAGGAGGAGTAAACGTGGAAAATTTTGAATTTTATGCACCGACGCGGATGATTTTTGGAAAGGATACCCATCTTAAGGTGGGAAAGCTGATCCGGGAGTATGGCTTTAAGAAGGTTCTCATTCATTTTGGCGGAGGAAGCGTGAAGCGGACGGGTCTTCTTGATACGGTTTGCAGGTCATTGGAGGAAGAAGGGATCGGATATGTGCTGCTAGGAGGCGTTCAGGCCAATCCGGTTCTTTCCATGGCAAGAAAGGGTATTGAGCTGTGCCGGAGGGAACAGGTAGATTTTATCCTGGCAGTAGGCGGAGGAAGCGTGATCGATTCCTCCAAGTGCATAGCAGACGGCGTAGGGAATCCTGATGTGGATGTATGGAAATTCCATATGAAGGAAGCTGTTCCGAAGAAGGCCCTCCCTGTTGGTGTTATTCTTACATTGGCTGCCGCAGGCAGTGAGATGAGCGCCTCCTGCGTGATCACTAACGAGGAAAACGGCCTAAAGAGAGGTTTTAACAGTGTAACTCACAGGCCTTTATTTTCCATCTGTAACCCGGAGCTGACCTATACCGTAAATGCCTTCCAGACAGGCTGCGGCACAGTGGATATTATGATGCATACTCTGGAGCGGTATTTCAGTCTGGGACATGATACAAGCCTTACAGACCGTATGGCGGAGGGATTGTTAAAGGCTGTGATCGAAGCAGGAAGAATTGTCCATGAAAATCCGGAGGATTATGAGGCAAGAGCGGCACTGATGTGGGCTGGAAGCCTTTCCCACAATGACCTGACCGGAGCAGGAAGACAGGTATTTATGCCGGTTCATCAGTTAGAGCATGAGCTGTCGGGAATGGACGACCGGATCGCCCATGGTGCAGGCCTGTCGGCGCTCTGGGCTTCCTGGGCCAGATATGTATATCGGAATGATGTGAACCGTTTTGCGCAGTATGCAGTGAATGTATGGAATCAGGAGATGGATTTTGAACATCCGGAGCGTACGGCGCAGGCCGGTATCCGGGAAACGGAAGATTACTTTAAATCCCTGGATATGCCGGTGAGCTTAAAGGAGCTGGGCGTGGATCCTGCATCCTTTAAGGTGATGGCAGAAAAATGCTCCGGAGGTGGAGCACGCAGGCTGACAGGCATCCGGGAACTGGATGAGGAAGACATGATCCGCATCTATGAGATGGCTGTGGGTGAGTGAGACAGTACAGTGATATAGGAAATGCTCCGGGCAGTTTATGAGACTGCCGGAGCATTTTTTCGCTGCTGTAACTTGTATCAAGGAGATCCTGCAGCCGGATTTACAGTGCGATGATCTCACGGTCATCCGGCACATACAGTTCTCCCCGGTAATAGGTATGTCCTTCTGCCGTATAGAGCGCCTTGCGTTCAGAGATCCGTTTATCTTCGGTGTGCCACAGAAGCAGATGGGGGATTTTAAGCTCTTCGGCCAGTTCACAGGCCTCCTTTACGGTGCTGTGATGCTTTTCATATGGTTTAAAGCGGTCTCTGTCTTTGTAGAGGCAGAAGGCTTCGTGGAGCAGCCAGGAGCTTCCCTTTACAATGGATACGCATTCGCGGTTTAATGGTTCATCTCCGGCGAATGTAAGCTTTTTCCTGTTTTTCAAAACCGTGGTGAAGCCGAATTGCTTTGCCTTGGTAGAGAGAATATCAAAAAATGTCACATCATAATCCAGAATGTGTACGGTTTCTCCATCCTCTACAGGAACAAGGAAAATCCGTTCTCCGATCATGTTGTAAAATTTCCCCTGCAATGTCAGGCGGCAGAGGGTGGAAATAGTTTCGGTAAGATCCGGATGGCAGTAGATCTGAAGCTGTCCCCGATAGGCATCTTTTTTCATGGCAGCAGCAATCATGCGGATCATCCATACGATCCCCAAAATGTGATCCGTGTGCTCATGGGTCACGAAAATATGGTGGATATGAGAAAGATCCACATTCATTTCTTCCAGAATCTTAAGGATTCCGTTTCCGCCTCCGGCGTCGACCATAAAAAATTCATCCTCATCTTTTAAGGCAAAGCAGGTATTGTAGCAGTGCACTGCCTGGGCGTTTCCGGTTCCGAATACATATAATTTTTCCATAGATTTTCCTTTCCAAAAGAGTTTGTCATAAATTTTTAAATCATGTTTTATGGGAAAAACTTTAAAATATGCTACAAATATGGTACTATAATCCTAGCGAAATTGCAATAAGTGTACAGTTTTGAGTTTCCGCATTTAATGACCTACAAAGTCACCCTGCACACCAGACTCCAGAGCACACTGCAAAATGCGGAAACTCAAACAATCGACGTACGGGGGAATGTATTATGAGAGACGTGGCATATCTGCAGCTTCTGGCGCGGGAATTTCCTTCTGTGAAGGAAGCGACAGGGGAAATCGTAAATCTGATGGCAATTTGCAGTCTGCCTAAGGGAACGGAGTATTTTTTCAGCGATCTTCATGGAGAATATGAAGCCTTTATTCATCTGCTTCGGTCTTCCTCCGGCATTATCAGGGAGAAGATCAAGGAAACTTTTGGATATGTGATCCCGGAGGAGGAGCAGCTGCAGCTGGCAAACCTGATCTATTATCCGGAGCGCCATCTGCCCAGGATGATGAAGCAGGGCAGATATACGGAGGACTGGCAGCGTATCACCATTTACCGGCTGGTACAGATCTGCCGGGAGGTGGCATCCAAGTATACCCGTTCCAAGGTCCGCAAAAAGATGCCGAAGGAATATGCATATACCATTGATGAACTGCTTCATGTGGATGGAAATGATGAAAATAAAAAGCTTTATTACAATGAGATTATCCATTCGATCATAGACACCAGTATTGCGGATAAGTTTATAGCAGCGCTCTGCCGGCTGATCCAGAATCTTACCATTGATAATCTCCATATTATTGGGGATATTTTTGACAGAGGCCCCAGGGCGGATATCATTATGCAGGAGCTGATGAGCTTCCATGATGTGGATATCCAGTGGGGAAATCACGATATTTCCTGGATGGGGGCTGCTGCGGGCAATCTGGCCTGTATCTGCAATGTACTGCGGATCGCTATAAGCTACAACAGCTTTGATGTGCTGGAGGATGGCTACGGTATCAATCTGCGCCCGCTTTCCATGTTTGCGGCGCGGGTATATCAGGATGATCCGTGCGAGCGTTTTATGCCCAGGATCCTGGATGAAAATCTTTACGACGCAGTGGATTCCGGACTGGCTGCCAGGATGCACAAGGCGATCGCTGTCATTCAATTCAAGGTGGAAGGAGCTATGATCATGCGCCATCCGGAGTATGGGATGGAGGACCGGCTCCTGCTTCCGGCTGTGGATTATGAAATGGGAACCGTAACGATCGGAGGAAGGGCCTATCCCATGCTGGATATCAATTTCCCGACGATCGATCCAAGAAATCCGCTGGAACTTACAAGGGGGGAGAAGGAGCTTCTGCGGGTGCTGTCCGCCTCCTTCCGCCACAGCGAGGTTCTCCATCGTCATGTGCGCTTCCTCTATTCCCACGGGAGCATTTACACCTGCTGCAATTCCAACCTTCTTTACCATGGCTGTATTCCCATGAGAAAGGATGGTACCTTTGAAAGGCTTACCTTTGGAGGAAAGGAATACAGGGGAAAAGAACTGATGGATTACTTAGGCCGTCAGATCCACAACGCCTATTTTATGCCGGACGGACAGCAGGAAAAGCAGGAAGCACTGGATCTTATGTGGTACCTCTGGTGTGGAGCCAAGTCTCCTGTGTTCGGTAAGGATAAGATGACCACATTTGAACATTATTTTGTAGAAGATAAGGCAGCGCATAAGGAAAATATGAATCCTTACTATAAGCTCAGCGAGAGCGAAGAGGTCTGCTGCCGTATTTTAGAGGAGTTCGGTCTCCCGGTGGAGGGCTCCCATATTATCAACGGCCATGTGCCTGTAAAGCTGAAGGACGGTGAAAAGCCGGTAAAAGCAGGCGGAAAGCTCTTTATCATTGACGGAGGGCTGTCAAAGGCTTATCAGAGCACCACAGGCATTGCGGGCTATACGCTGATTTATAATTCCCATCAGCTGTCGCTGGCAGAGCATATGCCCTTTGATCCTAAAAAGGACAGTACGCCCAAGGTATCTATGGTTGAGAGGATGCCCCGCCGGATTATGGTGGCAGATACGGACAAGGGACGGGAGCTCAAGGCACAGATTGCGGATTTAAAAGAACTGGTGGCCGCATACCGGGAAGGCTTAATAAAAGAAAGGGCAGAATAGATGACCAAAAATGAATTTTTACAGGGATTAAAGGAAGAGCTTGAGGGACGTGTGACCCATTCAGCCATTCAGGAAAATATCCGATACTATGATGATTATATTTCTCAGGAGGTATTAAAGGGAAGCACAGAAGAGGAAGTGACAGAAAGCCTGGGAGGCCCCAGGATTATTGCCAGAACCATTGTGGATGCGGCATATGATACGGAGGATCGTCCGGACGGCTATGATGAATACGGCTCCGGTCCGGCAGAGGAAAGGGAAGCAGGCACCGGTTCCCGGAGTCCCTTTGGCAGTCAGGGAAACGGTCAGGAAAACCCCTATACCGGACACAGCCATATTCATTTTCTGGATTTATGTGCGCCTGGGCGCAGGCCTTGTAGTATTTTGTGTGATTTTTCTTATAATGAGCGTCTTTTTCGGCATCGTAGGCCTGGCCGGCTTTATACTGGCCCACATCTGGCCGGTTCTTGTGATACTTATGATCATATGGATGTTCAGAGGGCCGAGGAGATAGATGGAAAATAGAGGTAATTCCACCATTTTCCATTGACAAATCCTGACAGAAAGAATATACTTTATTACGTTGTGTAACAATTTTGTAACAATTACAGCCGATTCAGGTATTCTAAAAGTCAGGGGAGTTAAGATTTGAAGCTGGATGTATTTCGCAGGCTTGCAGTGAAGGCTGCAGCAGGAGTATTTATTTTCGCAGGACTTATGATGATGGATCCGCAGGAGAGCATGGCGGCGGCCAGGACAGAGGTGCAGACCCGATCCTCTTATATGGTGACCATTGAGGCTCCATCTGTGGATGTATATACATATAAAAGCAAGGATTCCAAAACCGTAGGTCAGGTAAAAAGAGGACAGACTTATGAGGTGCTTAAAAAGGAACAGGACGGCTGGGTACAGATCCGCATGGGAAACCGGGAGGGATACATTTCTGCGGCAGGAAATGCCTCTCTGGTAGAAAAAAACCGTCAGACTGTGGACAGCGGGGCCAGACAGCGGCGGGAAGTAGTGGAATTTGCTCTTCAGTTTCTGGGAGGCGAATATAAATACGGCGGAACCGATCCGAACAAGGGAGTAGACTGCTCCGGTTTTACACGATATGTCATGAAGTATGGCGTTTCTGTGGAGATTCCTCATTCTTCCACAGGACAGGCTGCCTGCGGAACGGAAGTTTCCGAAGAAGAGATGCAGCCAGGAGACCTGATCTTTTACAGCAGTCCCTTTGGCAGGATCAACCATGTGGCTATGTATGCGGGAAACGGGCAGGTTGTTCATGCTTCTACAGAAGAAACAGGCATTAAGCTGTCTCCTTATAATTACCGGGAGCCTGTGAAGATTGTAAGTGTTTTGGAGTAAATCTTAAAAAAATATAAACAGGTTGACGAAAATCTTATGTATGTTATAATAAAATCGTAATGAACGTAACAAATATGTAACAATTCAAATCGGATTTGTAATAAACGGGGATGACGAAGAACATGCATAATTTTTTCAGGAAACTGGTTGGAACAGGTGTTGTGTGCGGGATGCTGGTATTTGCGGCTCCTCTTACTTCTATGGCAGCCATTGGGCCGGGGTTTGCAGCAGGTACGTATGTGGCGACCGTGACAGCGGAAAGCGTAAATATCAATAAGAACCGCGACAGCGAGGAGGTTCTTTTTACAGCGAAGGCCGGCAGTACATATGAAGTATTAGAGGACTGCGGAGACGGCTGGATGAAGGTTCGGGTTCACGATACAGAAGGATATCTTCCGGTTTCTGAAAATGCAGTGGTGGAAGAGGCAGAGGAAGGCGAGATCGCCATGATCCAGAAAGAGGCCAGGGAGTCATCCGCTTCCTATAAGAGACAGCAGCTTGCAGACTATGCCCTGCAGTTTGTAGGAGGCCCCTATCAATACGGAGGGAGCGATCCTCATACAGGTGTGGACTGCTCCGGCTTTACCAGATATGTGTATCAGCACGGTGCAGGCATTACATTAAACCGTTCTTCCAGAGGACAGGCTCTTCAGGGAAAAGAAATCAGTGCAGATCAGATGCGTCCGGGAGATCTTTTGTTTTACGGAAGCAAAAGCAACATTGACCATGTTGCCATGTATATTGGAGAAGGAAAGATCGTCCACGCTTCTACGGAGCGCACAGGCATTACGATTTCCAACTGGAATTACAGAAATCCGGTAAAGATCAGAAGTATTATGGAGTAGATTACGGGGGAAACCCACGCACGGTTCGGATTCCGTGCAAAGGATTAGGATAAAAAGATAGAGAGAAAGGCCGGGATAGGGGAGCTATCCTGGCCTTTTCTCAAAGGGGAGTATAAATAATTAATAAGGATGAGGGTGCAGCTTAAGGGAAACTGCATTACCTCATACTCATTTATAATACAAAAATTTCAAAAAAGCAACCGCTTTGAGGAATTTGTATAAAACCACAGTTTTCCGCCATACTAGAGGGTGTATCGTAAACCATCCCGGCGGCGGAAATTGTTTCGCCTGTCAGGAAAATCATTTCAGGAGGTATTTGCCATGTCAAGCAGAAATGACAACATGAACAGCTACAGCAACAGCCAGAATAACGCACAGAACAACAGCCGTAATAACTCTTCCAACAACGCGTCTAACAATGCATCCAACAGCCGTTCTAAAAACAACATGAAGAATTCCGCTGAGAATAAGTACGAGAACTGCGGAAGAAACAACGCAAGAAACGATTCTAACGACTGATCTTTGAGATCAGAAAGATAGGCATCCGCATAAAAATGGCATCTGCAGAGAGAACTCTTTTTGCAGATGCCGTTTTTTTAGGCTTCTTCGTGAGGAACCTGTCCGGAGCAGACGCATATACTACAGTAGGACACGCCACAGACAGAAGGAAAACAGAAAGCGGGGTGGAGTGATGAATGATTTTCCGATGATCTCGTACAAACAGCTTGATCAATGGCTGGAGCAGGGAAACGTCCGCCTCCTGGCAGATGTGAGAGAACCGTGGATGTATGGTGAGAACCGCATTTTGGGCAGTGTGAATATACCATATGAAGAGGTAAGAGAACGTTTGGAAGAGTTTCCCAGACAGGGCATGATCGTATGTTACTGCGACCGCGGCGCCAAGAGCATGGTGGTCTGCAGAGACCTCTGGCGCCTGGGATATGAGGTGTCTGATCTGGCAGGAGGAATGTTGGATTACAGGGGGAAATACGTTGACAGAAGACCTCTGTGGGATTTAAAATAGAGGAAACACTTCAGGACGGCGTGAAAACATGCGGGCGCCCGTGCGTCAAGCTTGCTTGTAAGCACGGGTTCCCGCCTGTTTTCACATCGGATGAACATTCGATGCTTCTTGTCCGGCCCACAGCCGGACAAGAAGCCCCATCCTGAAATGCCTCACCTTATTACTAAAAAAGAAAGGAACCATCATCTCATGAAATTATTATTCGCATCTGATATTCACGGCTCTGCTTTTTACTGCAGGAGACTGTTAGATATTTATAAAGAATCCGGTGCCTCCCGGCTGGTGCTGCTGGGAGACATTCTGTATCATGGCCCAAGAAATGACCTTCCAAAGGAATATGCTCCCAAAGAAGTCATTGCCATGCTGAATCCATTAAAGAACCAGATCTATGCTGTTCGGGGAAACTGTGATACGGAGGTTGATCAGATGGTTCTGGAATTCCCCATTCTGGCAGATTATGCCCTTTTTTCTGTGGAGGGAAAGACCCTTTATGCTACCCACGGACACATTTTTAATCAGGACAATCTTCCGCCTATGCAGGAAGGTGATATTCTCATACACGGCCATACCCATCTGTTAAAGGCTGAGGAGACAGAGGGAGACTGCGGCAGGATCAGGGTGTTAAATCCCGGTTCCGTGTCCATTCCCAAGGGAGGAAATCCGCATACATATGGTATTTTGGAGGACGGCGTATTTACCATCCGTACACTGGACGGTGAAGCGGTTAAGGAAATGAAATTGTAAAAGAGAGGAGAACCAGTTGAAGCAGACCTATGAACTGATCGCCCCCTGCCATTTCGGCCTGGAGGCAGTACTGAAAAAAGAAATCCTGGATCTGGGATATGAGATCGCTTCTGTAGAAGATGGAAGAGTAACCTTTATCGGAGATGACGAGGCAATCTGCAGAGCCAATGTATTTTTAAGGACAGCAGAACGCATTTTATTGAAAGCAGGCAGCTTTAAGGCAGAAACCTTTGAAGAACTGTTTCAGGGCACCAGAGCCATTGCATGGGAGGAACTGATTCCGGAAGATGGAAAATTCTGGGTGGCAAAGGCGTCTTCCATCAAGAGCAAGCTGTTCAGCCCCTCCGATATTCAGTCTATTATGAAAAAAGCCATGGTAGAGCGGATGAAGAGCCATTATAAGGTGACTTGGTTCCCGGAAAATGGAGCCAGCTTCCCTCTGAGGGTTTTTCTGTACAAGGATATTGTAACTATTGGAATTGACACCAGCGGAGATTCCCTTCACAAAAGGGGGTATCGTACTCTTACCAGCAAGGCACCAATTACGGAAACACTGGCGTCGGCCCTGATCCTTTTAACACCCTGGAATAAGGATCGGATCCTGGTAGATCCTTTCTGCGGCAGCGGCACCTTCCCTATTGAGGCTGCTATGATCGCCGCCAATATAGCTCCGGGCATGAACCGGTCTTTCCTGGCAGAGGACTGGAAAAATATTATCGGGCGCAAATGCTGGTATGAGGCTATGGATGAGGCAAACGATCTGGTGGATGACAGCGTGCAGGTCGATATTCAGGGCTATGATATTGACGGGGATATCGTAAAGGCCGCCCGCTTAAATGCTCAGTCTGCAGGCGTGGACCATATGATCCATTTCCAGCAGCGGCCTGTAAGCGCTTTAAGCCATCCGAAAAAATATGGCTTTATTATTTCTAATCCTCCTTACGGAGAGCGGATTGAAGAGAAGAAGAATCTTCCGGTTCTCTACAGGGAAATCGGAGAGCGGTTTGCCGCTCTGGACGCCTGGTCTATGTACCTGATCACATCCTATGAGGATACGGAAAAATGCATTGGGCGCAAGGCGGATAAGAACCGAAAGATCTATAACGGCATGCTGAAAACCTATTTCTATCAGTTTATGGGGCCGAAGCCTCCCAGACGCAGTCAGGAGAAGAAAATTGATAAACAGGAATAGGAGGGCTTTGGGGGCTGTTTTGGCCGTTTGCATAGCTGTTATGACGGCAGGCTGCGCTGTTTTGGCAGATAAAAGGAGTCCGGATAGTTCGTTCGGATATGAAGATGTCCGCGAGCAGGAAACAGAACAAACGGAGCAGAGCCTTTCTGCCCTTCCGGAGGTGGGAGAGAAGGATGCTTCCTGCCAGATTTGGAACCGGGGGCTTCCTGAGGATACAATTCTGCCCCGTTCCTATGATTACAGGGAGGAAGGACGTGCGCCCCAGATTGGAAATCAGGGCTCTCTTGGAACCTGCTGGGCCTTTGCCTCCCTGACGGCACTGGAATCGTCGCTTCTTCCTGAGAAGAATGAGTCATTTTCAGTGGATCATATGTCCATGCATAATAATTATACGCTGGGACAGGATGAAGGCGGAGAATATACCATGTCCATGGCATATCTTCTGGGCTGGCAGGGACCCGTGTGGGAATCCGAGGACCCTTATGGAGATGGCGTTTCCCCCTGCGGCCTGAAGCCCAGGCTTCATGTACAGGAAATCCAGATCCTTCCGTCTAAGGATTATGAGGCGATCAAGAGGGCTGTATATCTGGAGGGAGGAGTTCAAAGTTCCCTTTATACTTCCATGCAGGATTATGACAGTGAATCCGTGTATTACAACCGGGATACGAATTCCTACTGCTATGTGGGAACGAACGAGCCGAACCATGATTCTGTTATCATTGGCTGGGATGATGATTATCCAAAAGAAAATTTCAATATGGATCTGGAGGGTGACGGCGCATTTATCTGTACCAACAGCTGGGGAGAAAACTTTGGCGATGAAGGCTATTTTTATGTGTCCTATTACGATACCAATATCGGTGTTCATAACATTGTATACACCGGGGCAGAGTCCGCCGGGCTTTATGAAAAGATCTATCAGAGCGACCTGTGCGGCTGGGTAGGGCAGATCGGCTATGGTCGGGATACCGTCTGGGCGGCCAATACCTTCCGGGCAGGTGAGAAGGAAGAACTGGAAGCCGCCGGATTTTATGCGACCGGACCCGATACGGAGTATGAAATGTATCTGGCCAGATATCTGCCGGAAGTACAGGAGGGGATTTCCGGGGCTGAAAAGGAAAGCCAGAGCGCCCGTATGGATCGGGCTTTGAATGACCGAAGGCCCATAGCCAGGGGAAAACTGATGTATTCCGGCTATTATACGGTTCCTTTTGATGAAAAAATACTATTGGATGCAGGAGAAAAATTTGCTATAATAGTTAAAATAAAAACTCCGGATACCGTTCATCCGGCAGCGATCGAATATGATGCCGGAGACGGGATCGCCAGAGTCGATCTTACAGACGGAGAAGGATATCTGAGCCATGACGGCAGTCTCTGGGAGCGTGTGGAGGAAACTCAGAAATGCAACCTCTGCCTGAAGGCATATACCAATACAAAAGGATAGAGGATTATGGAACAGAAGATCATTTTTGCAACAGGGAATCAGGGGAAAATGAGGGAGATCCGGGCCATTTTGTCCGATCTGGGGCTTCCTGTGCTGTCCATGAAGGAGGCAGGAGTTTCTCTGGATATTACAGAAGATGGAACGTCTTTTGCCGAAAATGCCCGTATCAAGGCCAGAGCTGTCTGGGAGCATACAGGCGGGATCGTATTGGCAGATGATTCCGGTCTGGCAGTGGATTATATCGGCGGCGAGCCGGGCGTTTATTCTGCGCGGTATATGGGAGAGGATACCTCCTATGAGATTAAAAACAGAAATATCATAGACCGGCTTTTGGGGGCAGAGGGAAAGGAGCGGAGCGCCCGCTTTGT
>OOBW01000468.1_pt1 | contig 29827 bp, 19 predicted proteins | sample 1671701 | NCBI WGS metagenome assembly OOBW01 (sample SAMN06348183, study PRJEB24527) | human gut metagenome | biome: human gut; feature: ankylosing spondylitis patient; material: feces | host: Homo sapiens | place: China | collected 2015-10 | reverse complement strand
AGAATAGATAATTAGGTAAAGTAATGATTTGGAGGAAGAACAATTGAATAACTTAAAGTAACGGTTACTATATTACATAGAGATAATATAGTAACCGTTTTTATATGTATTTTGTATGTGTTGCTGTATTTATCATATACCTTTATTTTAATAATATTTGTACTATCAGCCATTACTGAGTATTCTAATTAACTAAAAATATATAAAATAAAAAAAGGAACTGCACACTGATATTCAGTGAAACAGTTCCATATCTCATTTGTTTAATAATTATTTTGTATATCTTTCATTATATTCTTTAACTCTCTTCTGTATTCTGTCAACAGGATTAAGAAGGTCGCTGATTGAAGAGTCGTGGTTAAGTGTATCGATAAGGAGAGCCATATACTTGCTCATATCTACATTGATATACCAAGGCTTAGAAAGAAGTTCATCTGGCTGGTATACAAGATTAGTAGTAAGAATCTTATCAATGATACCTTTTTCGTAAGCTTCATCAAACTTATCGAAACCATTAGTGAAAAGACCGAATGTAGTAGCACAGAATACTCTGCTTGCACCTCTCTTCTTTAACTCAGAAGCAACATCAATCATACTTTCACCAGATGAAATCATATCGTCAATAATAATAACGTCCTTGCCTTCTACATTAGTACCAAGGAATTCGTGTGCAACGATAGGATTACGTCCGTTGACAATCTTAGTATAATCTCTTCTCTTATAGAACATACCCATATCAAGACCAAGTACATTGGCAAAGTATACAGCACGTCCCATACCACCCTCATCAGGGCTGATAACCATCATATGTTCGCTGTCGATGTGAAGGTCGTCAACACCAAGTAAAAGATACTTGATGAACTGATAAGTACAAGATACTGATTCAAATCCCTTAAGAGGAATTGAATTGTGTACTCTAGGGTCATGTGCATCAAATGTGATAATATTTTCAACGCCCATGGCTGTAAGTTCCTGAAGCATAAGTGCACAATCAAGAGATTCTCTTCCTGATCTTTTGTGCTGTCTGCTTTCATAAAGGAAAGGCATAATAACATTAATTCTTCTTGCCTTTCCACCTGCAGCTGCGATTACTCTCTTAAGGTCTGCATAGTGATCATCAGGTGACATATGGTTAGTTGTACCACAGAGTGAATATTCAATGCTGTAGTTGCATACGTCAACCATAATATATAAATCGTAGCCACGTATAGAATCGTTAAGGACACCCTTACCTTCTCCTGAACCGAATCTAGGTGTGCTTGCACTTACAACATAGCTGTCTCTTTTGTATCCGCTAAAAGCAAGATTAGACTGATTCTCATGTTCTCTTTGTTCTCTCCATTGTACAAGGTAATCATCAACCTTTTCGCCCATTTTAGAACAGCTCTTTAATGGTACTATTCCTAATGTTCCGTATGGAATTGTTGCAGTATGACGTTCGTCTCGTGGCATTGTATTGTCCTCCATTGTATATGATTATAAATATATTGGGATATGGGTATTATCACCCACGAATGTATGCGGAGTGCTTTGCATTACCGCATATATATTAATTCGGTTATAGAAGTAATATAAGCATTTACAACTAACTGAATAAACATACATAGTTAAATATAATCTTAATTACATTATAAGTCAATCACTTTAGCATAATTAAAATGATTAAAATGACTTCTACAACTGAAATATAATTAATGATATGAATTATCAATTCTTAAGCATCTTGGTTCGTTTAAGGTAACGTATATCAGTTCCAAATAATCTTAGAATTGTATATGAGCTTATTATTCTTGAGAATATTCTTTCTGAGTAGAAATCCTCAATCTGTGAAATTGTAAAATTTGATGATATTATCACACTTTTATTGCGGAGAAGCCTCTCATTAATTACATAAAAAAGTTTGGAATTAGTGTAAGAGTTGCTGCTTTCCGTACCAAGATCATCAATTATTAACAGGTCACATTCAAGAAAGTAATTAACATCTATACTGTTATCAAGGTTACGTCTGAAATCGCTGTTCTCAAAGCATTTAAAGAACTCAGTTGCAGTCAGGTATATCACACTGTGGTAAGTGTCTAATAATTCCTTAGCGATACAGTTGGCAAGAAATGTCTTTCCAACGCCGGTCTCGCCTGTTAATAGCAGGTTAGAGAAACTATTATCAAAGGTCTGTACAAAAGACTGGCATACATCAAGAACTTTGTGCATATTATTGTAAGGTGTGAGCCCTGTGACAGGATCGACCTGTTTCTTATCGTACCATTCAAATGAAAATGTAGAGAAATTCTCACTTGAAGTTATGTTCTTAAGGTTAGAGTCTTCATATATAAGGTCAATAGCCTTTTTCTTAAAACAAGAACAACGTGAACCATTAACATAACCGGTATCGTGGCATACCGGACATGTATAGATATCATCAAGATAATCTTTTGGTTTGCCGATTGAGGCGAGTAATTCAGCTTTTCTGGCAATCAGCTTTTTGAGCTTTAAGTTATATTCATCTAAATCCGTGTCAGATGAATCAGAAACAATACGCCTTGAAGCTTCTTTCATAGAAAGCGTGATTATCTCATTCTCAATTAAACTATATTCAGGACATTTATTAACGACTTCGTTATAGCGTTCAGTCTGTAATGCCTGATTATGTGAGCGTATATCGTCATATACACGCATAACTGAGGCATATTGGGTATTGGTAAGCGGCATAGTTTAAACCTTTCTAGTTATTGTTGCTAAGTAGTGAATTGTACCAGTCATCAGACTTCTTGTCTCTTTGCTGGAAATTGTTAAAACGGTTGTTAGCCGGCTTTGAAGAAGCTGTCTGTTTAGGCTTTATATTGTTGCCAGCGGCATATGCGGCATCGGCTTTTTTAACATCTTCTAATGAGCTTACATTGGAATTCTTCCAGTTAGCAAGTATGGTGTCGGCATATTCAAAGCTTGGCTGGTGTATAGCTTTGATTGTCCTGTTGCAGGCCTCAATTATCATATCGGTATCAAAGCAGTAAGTGTCAGCCCATTTGGCAATCATAGCCTTTTCGTGCTGTGCAGGTTCTCTGTTAGATAGGCCAAATGCTTTCATAATCTGGTATACATAATCTGTGTGGTTAGAAGTCTCCTCTTTAGCTTCGGCGATTGTATGTATATTCTTGGAAGCCCACGAAAGAGCGACTTTTTCAATGTAGTTAATGCTTTTTTTGTTGTGTTCTACACAATATTCAAAAAGATATTCAATAAGGTCAGTTGAAAGCTTCAATCCATCGTAGAAATATACAATGGAATTGGTTTCCTTAGTGGAAAGTGGACGTCCCATATACTGCTCAATAACGAACAGAAGCATTGAAAAGTTGTCATTAGCAAGAAAACCGTTAAGCTGTTCCTTTGAATAGGATACTTTTGAAGGCTCTGCTGTGTATATAACCTCGGTCTGTTTAATATCAGGCTTGGCAGCTCTCACAGTTTCAGTCTGGTATGAAGAAGTACTATTAACTGAAGCACTTTCAGCAGCTATTGGGTCAGCCATAGCATTAGCAGCTTGCCCAGTGTGCTTAATATCACGAAGTACAATGTTGGACAGGCCGTTGCCGGGACCATTAAAGGAAAGTGATATAACATCAAGGCTGTCCCAGTAACGCAGAGCTCTCATAATATCAGCTTCTGTCTGGTTAAATGTATCAGCAAGCAGGGAAATGCTTATGTTATTGCTTCGTAACGACATAAGGTGCAGAAGATAAAGGTAAACTTTTACAAATTCACCATTAGCACCAGGAACATACTCGCTGATAAAAATATTAGAAACGGATGTGTATCCTTCACTTGATTCTGTTGATAAAATTAAACTACTCATATATCTATGTTAATAAGTCTGTAAAGGCAGACTTACCCTCCTTGTTCCCGCTTATTTGTGTTCATTATAGCATAGTGGATAATAAATGAAAAGCAAGCTAAAAGCAGGTGGTTATCAATGTGGATAATGTGGATAATGTGGATAACTCGTGGATAGAATTAAGAAAAGTCAGTAAATTGCTGTATTTTTAACAATGTGATTTTTCACAAAAAAATCCACATTCTTAAACCGTGGATAACGGGATAAAAATGTGGATAATGTGGATAACTTTGTTGACAAAATATAAAAATGTGTAAAAAATGGCTATTTTAGAAGTTCTTCGCCAATTTTATATACATCTCCGGCCCCCATAGTTATCAACAGGTCGCCGTTGATACAATTATTTAATAAAAATTTTTCGATGTCCTCAAAAGATTCGTAATAGTAGCAATCTTTGCCTTCTGCTTTAATAAGTTCCATAAGGTCAGCAGAACTTATGCCAAGATTATCTGTTTCTCTTGCAGGATATATTTTGGCGAGCACAATATTATCAGCAAGGCTTAATGCTTTAGCAAATTCTGGCATCAAAGCTTTGGTTCTTGAATAAGTATGTGGCTGGAATACGCACCATATTTTATTATGTGGATAATTCTTAGCTGAATTAAGGGTAGCTGTTATCTCATCAGGGTGGTGTGCATAATCATCAATTACGGTGACACCGTTGAATTCGCCTTTCTTTTCAAATCTTCGGTTAGTACCTGTGAAATGCTTAAGACCGGCCTTGATATTGTCTATGCTTATGCCAAGCTTAAAGGCTGCAGCTACAGCTGAAAGTGAATTGTATACATTGTGAAGACCAGGAACTGATAATTCAATTGTTCCACTATCTTCTTTATTAATAAGAAGAGTATATGAACAGCAGCCATATTTGTCGTAAGTGATATTTGTTGCACTATACATACTCTTTTCAGGGTCAGAACCAAATGTTATGACTTCACAGTCAGTATCCTTATAAAAATATTCATAATTGTCTATGTCTGAGTTGATGATAAGTGTTCCGTCAGATGGAAGCTTTTCAGTAAAAAGCTTGAATGAATGACGTATATCATCAAGGTCTTTGAAAAAATCAAGGTGGTCAGCTTTGACATTAAGTATAATATTGATAGTAGGGTTAAATGATAAGAAGCTGTTAGTGTATTCGCAGGCTTCTGTAACGAAAAGGTCAGAACGTCCAACTCTTATATTACCGCCTATGCTGTTAAGTATGCCTCCTACCGAGATTGTAGGGTCAGCATCAGCAGCAAGAAGAATTTCAGTAATCATAGAAGTTGTAGTAGTCTTACCGTGAGTACCAGCTACATTTACTGCGGTATGGTAATTCTTCATAATCTGTCCGAGAAGCTCAGCTCTTGTCAGTGTTGGGATACCAGCATCAACAGCAGCTTTAAGTTCAGGATTATCAGGGTGGATTGCGGCTGTGTATACAACAAGGTCAATGTCACCTGTGATATTGTCAGCAGACTGTGGATAAGAGATTATACATCCGTCCTGCTGTAATTCAGTTGTTAAATCTGATATATGTGCATCAGAACCGGATACGGTAAAATGACGATCAAGAAGAATCTTTGCAAGACCGCTCATGCTTATTCCGCCGATTCCGATAAAATGTACATGTATTGGAGTATTAAAATCAATTGTAAACATAGGAATTTCCTTTCTTAAACTAATTCAAGTAAGATTATATGCCTAAAAGCTTTTTTTTTCAAATTGTTTTGTTGTTAAGTACATAAAAAATACTGATTAAGAAATTGTACGAAAAATTATCAAAAAAATGCAAAATTATTTTTACTTAATGGAAAATATGTGATATAATTTATACAACTTAAGATAGTAAAATAAACATCAGAGGTGGTAGCATGATTAAAAAAGAAATGATAGCAATGCTGTTAGCTGGTGGACAGGGTAGCAGACTCGGTGTTCTGACGGCTAAGGTTGCGAAACCAGCAGTAGCATTTGGTGGTAAGTACAGAATAATAGACTTTCCATTAAGCAACTGTATTAACTCAGGAATTGATACTGTAGGTGTCCTTACACAGTATCGTCCCCTTCGTCTTAATTCCCATATCGGAATAGGTATTCCTTGGGATCTGGACCGCAATGTAGGTGGTGTAACAGTTCTTCCTCCATATGAGAAGAGTACCAATAGTGAATGGTATACAGGAACTGCTAATGCTATCTACCAGAATCTTGAATATATGGAACAGTACAATCCAGAGTATGTTCTTATATTATCTGGCGACCATATTTACAAGATGGATTATAAGATAATGTTAGATTATCACAAGGCTAATAATGCCGATATTACAATTGCAGCTATGCCTGTTCCAATTGAGGAAGCAAGCAGATTTGGTATAGTTGTTACCGATTCAGACAACAGAATAACAGAATTTGAAGAAAAGCCAGCTAATCCTAAGAGCAATCTTGCTTCAATGGGTATCTACATATTTAAGTGGAGTGTATTAAAGGACGCACTTATTAAGCTTAAGGATCAGCAGGAATGTGATTTTGGTAAGCATGTAATTCCGTATTGCTTCAATAATAATAAGAGGATATTTGCATACGAATATAACAGTTATTGGAAGGATGTAGGAACATTAAGCTCATATTGGGAAGCTAATATGGAACTTATAGATATTATTCCTGTATTTAATCTTTATGAAGAATTCTGGAAGATATATACAAGAACAGATACAATTCCACCACAGTATATTGCGGATAATACATTTATAGAGAAGAGTATTATTGGTGATGGAACAGAAGTATATGGAAGAATATATAATTCAGTAATAGGTTCTGGTGTTACTATCGAAGAAGGTGCCGTAGTCAGAGATTCAATTATTATGAATAATTCTGTTATTGGTAAGAATACAATCGTTAATAAGTCAATAATTGCAGAGGAAGTTGTTATAGGTGACAACGTAGAGCTTGGTGTAGGAGAAGAAGTACCTAATGTTAAACTTCCTAAGATATATAATTCTGGACTTGTAACAATTGGTGAGTGTTCAGTTGTTCCTGATGGAGTTAAGGTTGGAAAGAACACAGCTATATCAGGTGTTACAACTGTTGAAGATTATCCAGATGGATTGTTGCCAAGCGGAGGAATTATTATTAAGGCAGGTGAAGTTGAATGAAAGCAATAGGTATAGTATTAGCAGGTGGTAATAACAGAATGATGCGCGAATTGACTAATAAGAGAGCTATTGCTTCAATGCCTGTTGCAGGAAGCTACAGAGCAATAGATTTCGCACTTAGTAATATGTCGAATTCGCATATCCAGAAGGTTGCAGTAATAACACAGTATAATGCACGCTCACTTAATGAGCATTTAAGCTCATCTAAATGGTGGGATTTTGGTAGAAAACAGGGTGGACTTTATGTGTTCACACCTACTATCACTGCTGAGAGCAGCAGCTGGTACAGAGGAACAGCAGATTCATTGTATCAGAATATAGATTTCTTAAAGTCAAGCCACGAGCCATATGTTGTAATAGCCTCTGGTGATGGAATATATAAGCTTGATTATAACAAGATTCTTCAATATCATATTGAGAAGAAGGCAGATGTTACAGTTGTCGTAAAGAAGCTTGATAACAGAGCAGATATTGGAAGATACGGAGTTGTTGCACTTACAGACGAGGGACGTATAACAGATATTGATGAGAAGCCGTTAGAGACTAATCTTTCAACAGTATCAACAGGTATCTATGTTGTAAGAAGAAGGCTTCTTATTGAACTTCTTGAGAAAGCTGCTGAAGAAGACAGATACGATTTTGTAAGGGATATTCTTGTAAGATACAGAAATATCAAGAAGATATATGGCTATATGCTTGATACATACTGGAATAATATATCATCAGTAGATTCGTATTATAAGACTAATATGGACTTCTTAAAGAGAGATGTAAGAGATTACTTCTTCAAGCAGTATCCGGATATATATTCTAAGGTTGAGGATCTGCCACCAGCTAAGTATAATTATGGGGCAAATGTTTCTAACAGCCTTGTATCCTGTGGCTGTATCGTTAATGGTACAGTGGAGAATTCAGTGCTGTTCAAGAAGATATATATTGGTAATAACGCAGTTGTTAAGAATTCAATAATTATGAATAATGCTTATATAGGTGATAATGCTTATATTGAGAACTGCATAGTTGAAAGCAACAGCACTATAAAAGCTAACTCAAGATATGTTGGCGAGAATGGTGTTAAGATAGTTATTGAGGACAGCCCATCATATTATTAATGCCATTTTGATATTAAATAATTAATAAAAGCCTCCGGTGTATATAACACTGGAGGCTTTGTTAGTTATTTTTATGTGCCGGGAATGCACACTCGCACTATATTCCTTTATTACCCTTTGCTTTGCGGAATTGTGTTGGCGATAAGTGGTTGAGGTGTTTGAAGGCATCACCAAAATAGTTGCTGTTATCATAACCGCATTCAAGTGCAATCTCTGTTATGCTCATATCCGTTTCTAAAAGAAGTTGCTCAGAATGGTTAATTCTTATTGTATTGAGGTATTCCTTAAATCCAAATCCGTTAACAGCTTTAAACTTTTTAGAAAAATAAGATGGGTTCAGATGAAGCATATCAGCTATTTCATCAAGTGTAATATCTTTATTATAATTAAGCATAATATAATTCATAGCCTTTTGTACGGATACATCTGCGATGGATACAGTATCAACAAGGCTTGCAGGGGAAGCAGGCTTGTTATCACAATACCGGCAGAGCAGTATTAACAGATTTTGCAGGTAATTCTTGTATACACAGGGTGAAAGAGCATTACTGTTCTGTCTTTCGTTAATCAGAACACTGAATATAGATAGGAATTCGTGCCTGTGATTATCCGGTATTGAGAAGAAGTGCATATAAAATGTATCTTTAAACTGTTCAAAGCCTAGTATGTCGATAAGGTCGCTTATATAATCGTCAGTGAATTCTATATAAAGGCGTTCGTGATAAGCGTTATTAAGATAAGTGGTCTTATGAAGCACGTTATCAGGAATAAACAATATTGTGCCAGCTTCCATACGGTATGTATTATCGTGTATAAACATATTGCACGAGCCATTCATAAGATAATAAAGCTCATAATATGAATGTGAATGGGCAGAGTGCATAGCATAGGCTGAATTATAAATCTGCTGTGATATTTCAAATCTTGAAGCCATAGAATACCTCTTTCGGTGTTAGGTGTGCTATAGGTAAAAAAGTTATTTTGCTAAGGAATAATAACTTTTATACTTTTAGTATCTGCATTATATGATGTTGGGGTCAAAAGCCCCCACCTATGAGCAAGCTTATGCGGGTTTAGACCCTTTGACTCTGGTATCATTATATAATAATATTACACACGATTAGCTGTAATGTAAATGAATTTATAATTATATATTAATGACAGATTATTAGTGTATACATGTACATTGTGTATATACAATTAGCTTAAAAAGTGTTATTATAAATAAAGCTATAAGTGATTTTAATGTTAAATGATTATAATAGTGAATAACTTTAAAAGAGTAATGAGGAGGTACGCATATGGGTACAGTGGTAAGACTTGAAGATTATTGCAAGTCATTCAAAAGTGCTGAGGTATTAAAGAATATTAACCTGACACTAGAGAGCGGGAAAGTTATAGGACTTAAAGGTAAGAATGGTTCAGGTAAGACAATGCTTATGAGGGCTATAAGCGGGCTTATACTTCCAACATCAGGAAAGGTATACATTAACGATAAGGAGCTTGGCAGGCACATTTCATTTCCGCCAAGTATAGGGATTTTAATTGAGAATCCTTCATTTATAAGCAATTATACAGGTTTTAAGAACCTAAAGATACTTGCATCTATCCAGAACCGTATTAGTGATGATGAGATAAGAGATGCTATAAGAAAGGTCGGACTTGACCCGGACGATAAGAGAACATTTAAGAAATATTCATTAGGAATGAAGCAGAGATTAGGAATTGCGGCGGCTATAATGGAACGCCCTGATATAGTTATTCTTGATGAGCCTATCAATGCACTTGATGAGGCAGGAGCAGGACTTATAAAGGGACTTTTAGATGAGCTTAAAGCCAATGGTTCACTTATAATAATTGCGTGCCACGACACAGAAGAACTTAACTATCTTTCAGATGAGATATACGAAATCTATGACGGCGAAATCACAGGTCATATAGAACACCCAGACGAAAAAGTATCTTAATGAAATAACTGCCATCAGTCTACTAACCTGATGGCAGTTTATTTTTCCAGCACACCTGATAATACACCCAATAATATATTCAATAATACATTGAATAACCTCCCCAAAATCTGTACAATATAAAATAATTATAAATCCCCACCAAAGGAAGGAACAAAATATGTATATAATAGCAGGATTAGGCAACCCAGGAGCACAATACGCAGGAACAAGACACAATGTTGGTTTCGCCTGCATAGATGAACTTGCCGACCAATATAATATAAGTGTAGACACATCTAAACATAAAGGTCTTATAGGAAAAGGTGTTATAGAAGGACAGAAAGTAATTCTTGTAAAGCCTATGACTTATATGAATAATTCAGGCGAGTGTATAAGAGAAGTTATGGATTATTACAAGGCAGATATAGATGATTTAATTGTTATATTTGATGATATAAGCCTTGAACCGGGAAGGTTAAGACTCCGTCCAAAGGGAAGTGCAGGCGGACACAATGGAATTAAGAGCATAATTGCACACCTTGGAAGTGACCAGTTTAAGAGAGTTAAATTCGGAGTTGGGGATAAGCCAAAGGGCTGGGATCTTGCTGACTGGGTTCTTGGAAGATTTCCGGAGGAACTTTATCCAGCTTTAAGAGAGGGAACTAAGAGAGCCTGTGAGGCAGTAGAGTGCATAATGACAGAAGGTATTGAAAGTGGAATGAATAAATTCAATGGATAAGGAGCAGATATTTTGAACACATTTTTTGACCCTGTAAATAATACGGCGGCAGTTGAACAATTAAATAAAGAGCTTGGCAAAGACGGCGGAAGAACTGTGCTTATAAGCGGCTGTATTGATACACAGAAGGTGCACATATCAAGTGCAATAGCATCAGGATATAAGTATATGCTTATTGTTACAAGTGATGAAGCAAAAGCAAGAAAAATGTGCGATGATGCTTCATTTTTTAATAAAGAAGCAATATACTATCCAGCCAAGGATGCCATATTCTATAGTGCGGACGTACACGGCAACCAGATTACAGGCGAGAGATTAAGATGTATAAGCCGTATAATCAACCATAGCAGTACGGGCGAGGGAGTGCTTACAGTTGTTACAACTATGGACGGAATTGCAGACAGGCTCATACCTGTCGAAAGATTTAAGGAGGCAGTTATAACCCTTGATTATTCCAGCGAAATAGAACCAGAGAAGCTGGCAAAGAAGCTGGTGGCTATGGGCTTTGTGCGTACTGGAATGGTGGAGGACAAGGGACAGTTTGCAATACGTGGTGGAATTATAGATATTTTCTCGTACACAGATGAAGCACCGGTAAGAATTGAGTTGTGGGATACGGAAGTTGATTCTATAAGAATGTTCGATGTTGAGAGCCAGAGGTCAATCGAAAGGCTTCAAAGCTACAGCATTTTCCCGGCTACTGAATATATATTTACAGAAGATGAGTTAAAAAATGGTCTGTACAATATTAAGGAAGAGTGTGACAGGCAGCTTGAGTGTTTTGATTATGGTAAGAGAAAGCGTACAAAGGAGCAGATTGAGGCCGGTAATAATCTTAACAAGCTTGTTGCAGATGTCGAGCGTACCGGTAATTATGAGAAGTTCACAGATACACTTGTGGCAGATACAGTTGGACTGGCAGAGTATTTTCCAGAGGAGAATACTCTTGTTGTGTTAGATGAGCCTAACAGGCTGAAAGAATGTAATGAGCTGACATTGTATGAATACAACGAGAGTATGAAGAACCGTCTTGCTGCAGGTTATGTGCTTCCAAGCCAGACTAATAAGGTCAAGGCTATGAATGAGATTATCAGTGATTTAAGGAATAATAAAAAGCTTATATTAACGACACTTGATTATAAGCCTGAGGGCTTTGAGATAGATTATTCTATGTACATCACGGCAAGAAGCATAAGCTCATATAATAACAGTTTTGAGTATCTGGCCAAGGATTTGGAAAAGTACAAGAAAAATGGATATACAACAATACTTGTATGCAGTTCAAGAACGAGGGCATTAAGAATAGTTGATGATCTGGGAAAGCTTGGAATTGCCAGCTTTTACAGCGAGGATTTTAATAAGGATTACGGAAGCGGGCTTATTATAGTGACATATGGGAGCCTGCATAAAGGCTTTGAGTATCCTGTTCTTTCATTTGTTGTTATTGCAGAGAATGATATATTCAGTGCAAGAAAGATGAAGAAGCTTAAGAAGAAAAAGCACGATGGAAAGAACATTGCCAGCTTTAACGAACTTAATATAGGTGATTATGTTGTGCACGAGAGCCACGGACTTGGTGTATACAAGGGAATAGAAAAGATACAGGTAGAAGGTGTTGAGAAGGATTATATTAAGATTGCGTATGCGAATAACGGCAATCTATATGTGCTTGCAACACAGCTTGACCGTCTGCAGAAGTACGCTAATCAGGATACGGAGAAAAAGCCTAAGCTTAACAGTCTTGGTGGTGTTGAGTGGAAGAAGACAAAAGCCAAGGTTACAGGGGCAGTTGAGGAAGTGGCTAAAGAGCTTGTAAGGCTTTATGCGATAAGGCAGAAGGTTGAGGGTTACAGATTTTCACAGGATACTGTATGGCAGAAGGAATTTGAGGAAATGTTTCCTTATGAGGAGACAGATGACCAGCTTAATGCCATTGAGGATACCAAGAAGGATATGGAAAGCGGCAGGGTTATGGACAGACTTATATGCGGCGATGTCGGATATGGAAAGACAGAAGTTGCGATAAGAGCTGCATTTAAGGCTATTCAGGACGGCAAGCAGGTGGCTTACCTTGTTCCCACAACAGTGCTTGCAAGCCAGCATTTTTCAACATTTGAGGAGAGAATGAAAGGCTTTCCTGTTAATGTCGGTCAGTTGTCAAGCTTCAGGACAAGTGCACAGAATAAAAAGACGATTGAAGGGCTTAAGAATGGCACGATAGATGTTGTTATAGGAACGCACCGTGTATTGTCAAAGGATGTGCAGTTTAAGGATCTGGGACTGCTTATTATTGATGAGGAACAGCGTTTTGGTGTTGCACATAAAGAAAAGATTAAAGAATTAAAGAACAACATAGACGTTCTTACATTAAGTGCAACTCCTATTCCAAGAACACTTCATATGAGCCTTGTCGGTATTAGGGATATGAGTGTTCTTGAGGAGCCGCCGGTGGACAGACATCCGATACAGACATTTGTTACAGAACATAATGATGAGATGATAAGAGAGGCGGTTACAAGAGAACTTGCACGAAATGGACAGGTGTATTATGTATACAACAAGGTAAGGGACATTGAGGAACGTGCTGAGTATATACAAAATCTTGTTCCTGATGCGGTTGTTGCGTATGCACATGGACAGATGGATAAGCGTATGCTTGAAAAGATTATGTATGAGTTCGTCAATGGAGAGATAGATGTTCTTGTATCTACGACAATTATAGAAACAGGTATGGATATACCTAACTGTAACACTATGATTATAGAAAATGCTGACCAGTTCGGGCTTTCCCAGCTTTACCAGTTAAGGGGAAGAGTTGGACGAAGTACAAGAACGTCATATGCTTTTCTTATGTACAAAAGGGATAAGATGATATCCGAGGTTGCAGAGAAGAGATTAAGTGCTATAAAGGAATTCTCTGACCTTGGTTCGGGCTTTAAGATTGCTATGAAAGACCTTGAGATAAGAGGTGCAGGAAATGTGCTTGGAAAGAGCCAGCACGGGCATATGGCGGCAGTAGGTTATGACTTGTATTGTAAAATGCTTAATCAGGCAGTCAATAACTTAAAGGGCATAAAGAACGAATACAGTTTTGAGACTACTGTTGATCTGGAAGTTGATGCATATATTCCAGCTTCATATATTAAGAGCGAATACCAGAAATTAGATATCTATAAAAGGATTGCAGCACTTGAAACGAGGGAAGAATTGTCAGATATGAAAGATGAACTCTCAGACAGATATGGAAGTATTCCTTCGTGTGCTTCTAATCTTTTGATGGTAGCACTTATAAAGAGCAAGGCACATAAGATAGGAATTAAGGAGATTAAGGGCGAAACTGCCGCTAATCCGGCAGGAGGTGCATCTAACTGGAGAACAGTTATGAATATATATCCTAAGGCTGATATAGATTCTGATGCAATTCCTAAACTTCTTGAAAGCTTCGGTGGGGCTTTGGATTTTAAAGTAAATGGAGTGCCACATTTTATATGGACAGTTACTAAAAGAAAATTTACAAGCCAGAAAGAATACCTTAACGGACTTTTAGATATGATGGATATTATGGAAGATGCAATTAGTACTTTACAAAATTAAATATAGTGGTATAATAATGACAATTTAGCACTTTAAAGTGTAACGCTTTAAAGTATAATAAAGCGTGTGCAGAAGCATATCAGGCATATGCAATCTTTTCCTGCACACTGATACTAGATTGAGAACACCCGGTGCGCGAATTATTTTCTTAGCTTTTACCGGGAAAGAATGGAGGATTACTATGGAACAGAAAGGCGAGTTAGTATCATTCAGACCAGATATTAAGGTCGTTGATTGTACACTTAGAGATGGAGGTCTTGTTAACAATTTTGAATTCAGCGAAGATTTTGTGCGCGATTTGTATAAGGCAAATGTAGCCGCAGGCGTTGATTATATGGAATTTGGATATAAGGCATCAAAGGAAGTCTTTAAGGTTGAGGATTACGGCAAGTGGAAGTTCTGCGATGAGAAAGATATAAGAGCTATCGTTGGTGATAATGATACAGACTTAAAGATTTCTGTTATGGCAGACGTAGGAAGAACTGATTATAAGAAGGATATAATTCCTAAGTCTGAAAGTGTTATAGATATGGTAAGGGTAGCTACATATATTAATACTATACCTGCGGCTATAGAGATGATTAATTACTGTGCAGATATGGGATATGAAGTTACTATTAATATTATGGCTATCTCTACAGCAAGTGAGAATGAGTTAGACCTTGCACTTGAACTTCTTGCTGCACAGAGCAAGGCAAGCGTAATCTACCTTGTAGACAGCTACGGTTCACTTTATCCTGAACAGATAAGAAGACTTGCAGATAAATATATCAGGATTGCTGAGAAATACGGAAAGAGAGTTGGTATACATGCACACAATAACCAGCAGCTTGCATTTGCCAATACTATTGAGGCGTGCACAATAGGTGTAAGCTATCTTGATGTTACAATGAGCGGAATGGGCAGAGGTGCAGGCAACTGTTATACAGAGCTTCTTATGGGCTTCTTAAGAAATCCAAAGTACAGAATTTCACCAGTTCTTAAGTTCATTGAAAATCATATGGTTCCACTTAAGAAAGCCGGAGTTGTATGGGGGTGTGACGTCCAGTATATGATTACAGGAAATGCTAACCAGCACCCAAGAACAGCAATCGCATTCACAGGAGAAGGCAGAACAGACTACGACAACTTCTACACACAGATTACAAGCTATGAATGATCGCGAAAGCAATGAGCCGTGCCAGACATAATGTAAAGACACAGTTGTGCTTGCACAAAATTGTGGCTTTGCATTATGTCTGATAGGGCGAACGCCCGCGTGTCCAGTGCGGCGAAGCGGCGCTGGACTAATAGCGCGGCTCAAAAAGCTGTAAAATACATAAAAAATATACTTGTGAAATTATTAGATAGGCAAAATTTATTGACTTATATAAAATGTGGGTATAAAATATCCCTAATTTAATTAATCGATGGGATCCATTATAGTAAACACCAAAGAAAGAGTGTTATGCCAAGGGGTCAGCGTATTTACTGGTTGTCAGCGGTGTTGTAAGGACATTTTACAGCAAAGCAGACATTTATGGTTGGTATTGCAGAAGCTCCTGACAGTAGGGTGAGTAGACTGTCGAATACGAAAGGAAGTATAAAGTTATGGCAAAGAAAGATATTGATTGGTCTAATTTAGGATTTGGCTATGTAAAGACTGATAAGAGATTCGTAGCTAATTATAAGAATGGAGCATGGGATAACGGTGTTATCACAGATGATGATAAAGTCGTTATCAGCGAATGTGCTGGTGTATTACAGTATTCACAGTCATGTTTTGAAGGTATGAAGGCATACACAACAGAGAATGGTCACACAGTTATTTTCAGACCAGATATGAACGCAAGCAGAATGGCAGATTCTTGTAGAAGACTTGAAATGCCAGTATTCCCAGAAGATAAGTTCGTAGAAGCTATTGCTGAAACAGTAAGAGCTAATGAGGACTGGGTACCACCTTATGGTTCAGGTGCATCACTTTATATCCGTCCATATATGTTCGGAAGCAATCCAGTTATAGGTGTTAAACCTGCTGATGAATATCAGTTCAGAGTATTTACAACACCTGTTGGACCATACTTCAAGGGCGGTGCTAAGCCACTTACAATCAAGGTTTCAGATTTTGATAGAGCAGCACCACACGGAACAGGTCATATCAAGGCTGGTCTTAACTATGCAATGAGCCTTCACGCAATCGTTACAGCTCACGCAGAAGGATATGCTGAGAATATGTATCTTGACCCAGCTACAAGAACTAAGGTTGAAGAGACAGGTGGAGCTAACTTCCTCTTTGTTACTAAGGACGGCAAGGTTGTAACACCTAAGTCAGATAGTATCTTACCATCTATTACAAGACGTTCATTAGTACACGTTGCTAAGGAATACCTTGGACTTGAAGTTGAAGAAAGAGAAGTTCTCTTTGATGAAGTTAAGGACTTTGCTGAATGTGGTCTTTGCGGTACAGCAGCAGTTATCTCTCCTGTAGGAAAGATAGTTGATCACGGCAAGGAAATCTGCTTACCAAGTGGTATGGATGAGATGGGACCAGTAACTAAGAAGTTATATGAAACACTCACAGGTATCCAGATGGGCAGAATCGAAGCTCCTAAGGGCTGGATTTATACAGTAGACTAATATTGCTGATGGTTAACAGGCTGGTTAGAAGCTTAGATAACTGGTTTATAGATGTTTATTACAGCTGATAATGTAATTATTATATTCGGTCAGAATGTTAAAAGTACGTTCTGACCGAATTTTTGTGTGATAAATGTATGATTGGTGATGGGGTTAAAGGCATATTCTGCAGCTCTTTAATATAAGCTGTGCAATTAACACTTACATCATAAAATGAAAATATAGATGGAGTAAACATATGTTGTTTAGTAGTAAAGATTTAAGGAAGCTTATAATTCCGCTTATGTTTGAACAGCTGCTTGCTGTTCTTGTAGGACTTGTGGATACACTTATGGTATCACAGTCAGGAGAAGCGGCAGTTGCAGGAGTTGCACTTGTTGATAATATCAACAGGCTTATCATACAGGTTATGGCAGCACTTGCGACAGGTGGCGCTGTTGTCTGCAGTCAGTATATAGGTAAAGGCAGGGATGATGAATCAAGAAAGTCAGGAGCACAGCTTGAGACTGTTTTGTTAATATTTTCAGTTATAATGACTGCATTTTCAGTTTCATTTACAAGACCATTACTTAAGGTGGTATTCGGAACTGTTGAAGATTCGGTTATGGATTGTGCTGTGTTATATTTTGTTATAACAGCCCTTTCATATCCTTTCCTTGGAATGTACAATGCAGGAGCTGCAATATTCAGAAGTGTAGGCAACAGTAAGGTAAGCATGAATATAAGCATACTTATGAATGTGATAAATGTAGCTGGAAATGCGTTGTTTGTATTCGTATTTAAGTGGAGCGTAGCTGGTGTTGCACTGTCAACAGCACTTAGCCGTGTTGCAGCTGGAATAGTTATGACAGTACTTGTATGCGGAAAGACTAATCCGATAAGAATAGATCATATAAAATATTTTGTTCCAGACTGGATATATATAAAGAAGATTCTGACAATAGGTATTCCATCAGGCATAGAAAATGGTATGTTCCAGATAGGAAAGCTTATGGTTGTAAGTATGGTTGCAACATTTGGAACAGCATCTACAGCCGCTAATTCGGTTGGCTATACAGTTATCGATTTTGCAAATATTCCGGCTTCATCTATGGGACTTGCGCTTATCACAGTTGTTGGACAGTGCATAGGTGCAGGGGAAAAAGAGCAGGCAAAAATGTATACTAAAAAGGTACTTAAATATGCGTATTTCGGCGACTGGATATGTAATATTCCATTATTCTTCTTAGCACCATTTATTGCTTCGTGGTTTAACTTATCAGGTGAGGCAACACAGATTACAGTAATGATTTTAAGGTGCTTTAATGTGGTTTCATTATTTATATGGCCGCTTTCATTTACATTATCCAACCCATTAAGAGCGGCGGGAGATGTAAAATTTACAATGACAGCAAGTATTATCTCGATGTGGCTGTTCAGGGTCGGAAGCAGCTACGTCCTTGGCGTAATGCTTGGAATGGGAGTTCTTGGCGTATGGATAGGAATGTTCATTGACTGGGCAGCAAGGTCAGTATGCTTTGTTGTAAGGTTTGTTAGTGGAAGATGGCTTAAGAGAGGGTCACTGGCATAATTATGTAATTAATAGGCGTTTGCGAAACTCAGTAAAATTGATTGTTATTTGTACTGTGAACACAAGTAACCGCAATCACCTAATGTAATTAATAAAGAGAGGTATTATCGGGCCTATGGTATGGGCTTTCATGACTGGCCAGGTGTGCACGGAAGGAAAGTCCATTTGAGTGGTCTGGCAATGCCTTTTTGTTTTCTAAATATTCTATTGCAATACATAGTGATATGTGGTATTCTATTTATATAATATCTAATCTAAATATAATAATGTTTGATAGTAATATGTGGCAACCATATCGGAACTATATATGAAATCTAATGGCAATTCGCCAATATAATTCCAATATTTAAAATTTTAGTGCGAATAACTGACTATGGTGGATAAATGATAACCAATGAAAAGGAGGTTTAATGAAGTATCAGAGAGTAACCACACATCTTGCAGAAACAATGTCAAAGCTTGATGTAGATAAAGCAATGAGAGACGACTATGCTAAATGTATATTGGCAGACCCGCAGATATTAGCCAATATAGTAAAAGTAATAGTGCCAGAATTCAGGGAATACAGCATAAAAGACATAATTCCCTGCATAGGAGAGACAATAGTATCACTTACAGTTCCGGAAAAGCTGTGCATTAAAATTGAAAGTGATGGAACCGAAGACGTAGATATAAAAGATGGAAAAATTATTTACGACATAAGATTTCCATTGTATTATAATAATAGAACAATTAAAATACTTGTAAATGTTGAGGCACAGAAAAGTATTTCATATACAAAGCTTGGTTATCATATCGAATCAAGAATGGTGTATTATATGGCAAGACTAGTGTCTTCACAGAAAAATGTAGAATTCATAAAATCAAACTATGATGACATCAAAGATGTATACAGCATATGGATATGTATGGATACAGAAGCCGATGAAGACTCTATAATAGAATTAGGCTTGCAGCCAAGAGTAATCTATGGCAATACAAGCTGGCTTCCACAGCGAAGCATAATGAATGGAGCGGTTATAAGAATAAGAAGCAGAGCAGATGTCGAAGAATCAAAAAATAGGCTTATAGCAATGCTAGAAGTATTATTTTCTGGCAGGGCAAGACAGGATAAGATGAACCAGTTAGAAGAATACGGACTTGAGATGACAACAGAATTAGAAGGGTGTGTGAATGATATGTGTAACATAAGTGATTTGCTGGTAGAAGAAAGCGAGGAACGCGGAGAAAGACGAGGAATGGAACGAGGGGAGAAACAGGCGCGTCTTGACAGCATAAGAACATTAATGAGAAAGTTGAATCAGACAGCAGAAGAGGCAATGGATACACTGGATATAGAGGAAAAAGATAGGGAGACGTATAGAAAGCTGCTATAAATGCAGAAATAAAGAATCTGGTATTAATAAATTGTAATCTGGTAAAATAATGAATTAATTCTTGTTACATTAATTAGAGCATAGTCATAATAAATATAATAACGTCAGTAGTAGAAGGATATAAAGAAAAGTTGGCTGACAGACAGTAAGAGGGTTGTTGCTGCGGCAGCCCTCTTACTATGTTATTACGGATTAAATACCATCTTCATCTTCAGCATCATAATCTCTGCCGTTAGGGAAAAGTAAGGAATCATCGGAAAGTTCTTTTTTCATTTCATCGTAATCCTCTTTGACGGCTTTATATGGGGAATCTAAATCTGTATCATAACTCCAGCCAGCTTCCTCCATTTCATCTAACATCTCTTTTTTTGTCATATAAATTTCACCTCCGTTGTTTATAATTATAATTTTTATATTGGATATATTCAAGTTATACAATGTGATAATACTATTTGCTTGGTTATAAAAACACACATAAAGTATATGTAGATAACTGCAAAAGAGCTTTTGAATTCAGTCGTACCGGTATACAATTAAAATTTAAGAGGTTTTTCATACAATTTTCATTACTTTTGTACAAATTACCTAAAATAAAACTGTATATACCGCCGAAAATATAAAAAATACCCAATGGGCATCTTGACCCACCAAGTTGGTTGTGCTAATATTAACTCAACTTTTGAGGTATTGGATAAAGGTTTAGTGCATAGTGACTAATATAGTGAATGAAAGCCGTATTCTATATTACTATGTGCAAGCCTTTTTCGTATCTGATTAAAAGTGCGTATTAATGAAGAAGGAGGAATCCTAGTTATGAGGATTAAAAAAGAAGTTAGGAAGATTGTCGCTTCTGTATTAGCTTTCTTAATGGTTGTAAGCCTTATTCCAGTTAATAGTCTTATGACAAAAGCTAATGCAGCTTCAAAAACTACTTTTGAAGGTGGAAAGACAGTCGAAGACGGAACTTGGAAAGGATGGACCTGGAATGTATTTGGTAGCAGTACAGATGTGACAAAGGCATTTGCTACAGATACAGGAAATGGAGGAGTTACATTAGAAGTAACAGGTGATAAAGGTAAGATTAATGGTTCAGCTAGTGATCAGGGATTAAATACATTCTTGTATGAACTTGATAAATCTTATGATTTTACAATCACAGCACAGGCTAAGGTTGATACATTAGCAGCAAATGCTCAGGCAGCCTTTGGTTTAACAATTAGAGATAATGTGGGAGCACATGGAAATACTGCAAAGTTAACAGCAGATAAGAATAATTTTGCATTTGTTGGTGGATATGGTAATCAGGCAGCAAGTGGACATGGTAATGCTGGATATAAGACAACAGCATTGGCACATACAAGATTAGGTGAATCACCAGAAGTAGGTGGAACATACGACCTTGCTATTCAGAAGGTTGGAGATAGTGTTAAACTTTATTTTAATGGTGAAGTTGCTGCAGAGTGTTCAGCAGATGATTTAATTACAGATAATGCAATGTATGTTGGATTATTTGCTGCAAGAAATGCTAAGGTTACATTTAATAATGTTAAGTTAGCTTACACACAGGACAGCTCATCAGTAAAGGTAACAACAAATGTTACAGCACCTAAGAAGACAACATACTGTGCTGGTAATACATATGAAGATGTTGATTTGACAGGCTTTAAGGCTACAGTATCAGTTGATGGAAAAGAAAGAGAAATCACAGCATCAGATTGTGTTGTTGATATGAGCAATGACCCATTTGCAGAAGTTACAGATGCTGGAAAGCTTACTCTTTTATATTTAGGACAGACAATTGAGGTTCCTATAACAGTTATCAAAGAAGTAGTATCAGATATGTATATAGAATATATGCCAGTTAAGACAGATTATATGGTAACTGATACAGCTCTTGATTTCACAGGCTTAGTAGGTAAGGTTGTATACAACAGTGGTAGAACTTTCGATTTAAAGACACTTATTGATAGTAATGATACTAATACAAAAGTAAGTGATGTTGATTTCACAACTGCTGGAAACAAAGAAGTAACAGTAAGCCATACATATGGTGATGTTACAAAGGAAGTTGTTATTCCTATAAGCGTATCAGATGCAACAGTTAAGGATATTACAATAACAGCACCTAATACAACAAGATTTTATACAGACACAGAATATGATGCAGATGCTTATGTAGAAGGTCTTACAATAACAGCTGATTATTCAGATGGTTCAGCTAAGGTTATTCAGGGTACAGATTCAGTTAAGGCTTATGTAAAGGCTAAGACTGCTAAACTTGATACAAAAGTAGCAGGCGAGTACACATATGTAGTAGAATACAATGGTGCAAAGGCTGAATATACACTTGAAGTTGTTAAACCTACAGTACATTCACTTAAAGTAGATGTATATCCAACAACAACTACATATGTTAAGGGTACTGACTTTAGTGCAGACGGACTTGAAGTAGTTGCTGTATATGATAGTGGACGAGAAGAGAAAGTCGCTGAATCAGATGTTAAGGTTGATTCATCAGCATACAAGAAAGATGAAACAGGAACATATGATATTAAGATTTCTGCAACAGTAGATGGAAAGGCGCTTGAAACAACAATTCAGGCAACAGTAAGAGATAAGAAAGAATTTAAGTTTGAAGATCTTACTTGGAATTCAATTATATTTGGTCAGTCTATCGACAAAAAGGCAATGACAATAAATACTGCTACTGAAGGTTCAGTTATAATTGAAGCACCAGAAGGAAAAGGTAAGTGTACAGATGATGGACAGGATGGTATAGCATATTATTATACAAAGTTAGATGCTAAGAATGATAACTTTGATATAACAGCTAACGTAACAGTTAATTACTTTATTACAAAGAAAGCTCCTGATGCTCAGGAAGGCTTTGGTATTATGGTAAGAGATTCTAACGGTAAAGATGGTGATGCATCAATCTACTACTCTAATTCAATTGCAGTCGGTGGATATTATGGACAGGTAAATGTATTCGGTAGATATGGTGTTACAGATGGCGATGCATCTAACAGACATAATATTACAAGATATGGTAAGTATAATAAAGCATTAACATATCAGATTAAAGAGGATAAGCCTCAGACTTACGAATTAAGATTAAAGAAAGATAATTCAGGTATATATGCCTGGATGAAGGATACAGCAACAGGTGAATATGTTAAGGGCGCAGATGTTACAAGTGCAGTAACAGGTGAGACTAATCCAGGTGGTGAGTTAGAGAATATCTTCTATTACTTACCAGCAGATACATTCTCAACAATAGATGAAGATAATATGTATCTTGGTTTCTTCGCAGCAAGAGGTGCTAAGATTACAGTTGATACATCATCAGTTAAACTTAATGTAACAGACAGAGCAGCAGATGCTCCACAGACATTTGACAAGCCAGCAGCTACAAAGCCAGGTGTATCACAGACAACACTTAGCCAGACTTCATCAGAAAGATATGAATATGGTGTATCTGTTAATACAAAGGGACTTCTTACAGTTAAGCAGAATGCTAAGACAATTGTGAGCCAGCAGTCAGTAGAAGCAGGAACATATACATTTGATACAACATTAATTGTTGGTGATAACAGATTCCAGGTATACTTTGAGCCAGATGCTACTCAGAATATCACATCAGCATCACCAGTTGTAATGAATACAACAGTTAACCGTAGAATAATTGCTCCAGTTAAGGAAGCTATATATTGTTCTCCAACAGGTACTTCATCAGCAGCAGGTACTAAGGAAGATCCTGTAGATGTTCAGACAGCATTAACATACTGCCAGTCAGGTCAGGCTGTATATGCACTTGGTGGTACATACAAGCTTACTAAGACAACAGGTATATGGCATGGTAATGATGGTACTGGCGAAGACGGAATGAAGTACTTTATGGCAGCACCAGATAATACAGAAGATGTAATATTTGATTTTGGCGGAAGTTTTGTAGATAGTAAGTTTGTATCTAATACATTTGACTTATCAGGTGATTACTGGTATGTAGCTAATATGAAGTTTGCTAACGGTGGTGGTGTGACACTTGGTGGAAGTCACAACGTTCTTGAAGGCTGTGATTTCTATGGTCACTCTAATTCAGGACTTTCAGTATCAAGAACAGATGGTTCTAACAATAAGGCAGACTGGCCTTCATACAATCAGATAATTAATTGTAACGCATATAACAATAGCGATAAGTCACAGAACAATGCAGATGGTTTCGCTGCTAAGCTTACTTGTGGTGAAGGCAATGTATTTAAGGGTTGTATAGCAGCATACAACGCTGATGATGGATGGGATCTCTTCTCTAAGGGTTCAACAGGAGCTATTGGAGCGGTAGAAATCTATGACAGCGTATGCTACGGTAATGGTATGTTATATTACAATGGTGCATTACATGACTCAAAGGGTGATGGTAATGGATTTAAGATGGGTGGTTCTGGTATAGCAGTTAATCACAAGATATATAACAGCTACTCATTTGGTAATACAGCTAATGGATTTACTAATAACTCAGATCCAATGGGAACTTATGTTAACTTAGTAGGTTATAATAATGGTGGTTCTAACTTAGAATTACATGTATATACAGGTGTTGAACCTCAGTTTACAGTAGAGAATGTTAAGTCTTATTCAGACGATACATACAAGGAAATTGTAGATGCAGAAGGTAAGGCATTACTTAATAAGACAGATAAGGAAGCAAAGGAAGATGTAATCAGCCGTTACTATTCACTCGAAAGTTTCTTTATTAACAAGAATGGCGAGTCAGTTAATAGTGAAGGTGCAAAGCTTACAGCAGAAGATTTCAAGAATCTTAGTGATTTCAAGAATATCGTTACTGGTGGTATTGATACAATGCCAGAAGGAAAAGGTGGTAAGGTTGTGTTAGGCGACTTCCTTCAGCTTGTAGAGGACAGACCAGAAGAGCATGTATGGGGTGAGTGGACAGTTAAGACAGCACCAACATGTACAGAAAAGGGTGTTGAACACAGATTATGTACTAAGTGTGATGCTGAACAGACAAGGGAAATAGATGCTTTAGGACATGATTTCAGCGATGAATTTACAGTTGATAAAGCACCTACAGTTTTGGAAGAAGGTTCTAAGTCTCGTCATTGTAAACACGAAGGCTGTGCTGAGAAGATAGATGTTACTTCAATTGCTAAGCTTACACCAGATACAGTTGCGTCAGGTGATATGAAAGACATCGTAAGTGTTGTAGTAGATACTGATGACATAGAGTTTACAGAAGCAGAAAAAGAGGCAATTGCTAATGGTGCTGATGTAAAGATTGAAGTTGATGTTAAGAATATTGCTGACAGCGTAACTGCTAAAGATAAGAATGCAGTAGAAGGTATTATATCTGGTAATTATGTAGTTGGTTCATATTTCGATATAAGCATTATATTATCAGTTGGTAACGATAAGAGAACAATAACATCTACAGATAAGAAGATTGAATTTACAATTGCTCTTCCAGAAAATCTTATTAATACAGATTCTACAGTAACAAGAACTTATAAGATTGTGAGAGTACACGATGGTGAAACAACTATCCTTGATGCAGCATTTGATGCAGCAACAGGTAAACTTACATTTAAGTCAGATAAGTTCTCAACATATGCAATCATCTATAGTGATGCTAAGACTGAAGGCTCAGGAGGGGTTATAGATAAACCATCAACAAGTGAGCCAGCAACTGGTAATCCAGAAACAGGAGAGAGCACAGCAACAGGTGATACAACTAACTCAGTAGTATATGTAATCTTAATGATTATGAGTGTTATGGCACTTGCAGGTGTATTCTTCTATGAGAAGAAGAGAAAAGGATTATCAAGATAATTAAAAAGTTTATCCGGTTAACCTAATATATAGTAACAAAAACTGCCGCTTTATGATTAACATAAAGTGGCAGTTTTATTTTTTTATAGATTTTTTGATTCTTATGTGATAAAATTTAGGCTGAAAAAGTGAATTGAAACTATAATAAAAGAGGTGTTATGTGATGAGTGAAGTTTCAACAATGGAAAGAGTAATTCGTTCTGATGTATCAATGGAAGAATGTAAGAAGATAGAGAAGGTTCTTAGAAAGAACAATATTTCATATTTTGAAAGATGGAAGTTACATACAGGACTTCTTAGATTTCTTAATAATGATAAGAATGCCAAATGTGATATTTTAGTTCATATGGATTCCTTTGAGAGAGCTAAAGCACTGCTTGCGGCAGGAGGCGTTATGGACGAATCAGTCAGTGAACATAAGGATTCAAAGAACTCTAAGAATAAATAATTGTTAAGAATAAATGATTGATAGTAATAAGTAATTGTGAATAATCAATAATTGATAATAATCAATAATTATTTATGAATGATTGAACGAGAACAGAATACATACAGGTCAGGAATGGAGAATACTATATAATGAGAAAGAGCATAGTAAAAAATGCTTTAAAGACGAAATCAGCCGTTATTATAGCTGTCATTATGAGTGTGTTGTTCGTATCGGGGTGTGGGAAATCATCAAGCGTAAGCAATGGTGATGTATTGGATACAAGCGAGGTTTCAACACAGGAAGAAACAACAATTAATACACACCCATTTGACATAACAATGACATTTACAGGTGATATTAACATTGCGGAGGGTGAGCCGACAACTAAAGAACTTGATAAGAATAACGGAGATATTACTAAATGTATATCGCCAGAGCTTATAAAGTATATGAAAGATGCAGATATTACATTGGTTAATAATGAATTCTGCTACAGTGACAGAGGTGCACCTCTTGCTAATAAAATGTGGACATTCAGAGCTGGTCCAGAGAGAGCAAAGGTGCTTAATGCACTTGGAGTAGATGTTGCACAGCTTGCTAATAATCACGTATATGATTATGGACAGGAGGCAATGTATGATACATTTTCTGCTTTAGAAGCAGTTGGAATTCCGTATGTTGGAGCTGGAAGAACGCTTGAAGAAGCAATGAAACCATATTATACAGAAGTTGACGGTAAGAAGATAGCTATTGTGGCAGCTTCAAGAGCTGAAAAGTATAAGATGACACCACAGGCTACAGATACTACGCCAGGAATACTCAGATGTTATGATACAGAGTTATTTGTCCAGACAATTAAAGAGGCCAGAGCTAATGCAGATTATGTAGTTGCTGTTGTCCACTGGGGTACTGAGCATACAACTGTGCTTGAGGACGTTCAGAGGTCTAGTGCAAGGGAATATATAGATGCAGGAGCAGATGTTATCATCGGCGGTCACAGCCATTGCCTTCAGGGTATAGAGTATTATGAGGATAAGCCTATATTCTATAGTCTTGGTAATTTCTGGTTCGATGAATATAATGTTGATACAATGCTTGTGAATATCAGAATAAGCGGCAATGATGATGGTGATAAAATTGATGTATCAGTAGTGCCAGCTGTTCAGGATGGCACATTACAGGGCTGTGTGACACGTATATGCACACAGGAAGAAGATAAAAGCAGAATATTCAGCCTTCTTAATAAGGTGAGTATTAATGCAAATGTGGCAGATGACGGAACGGTTACGCAGGTTAAGTAAGTGTGGTGGCATAACGGACGGTATATGGCTTAGGTGGCGGCTGGTATCAGGGGCTTACGCCAGAATATTTAATTGGATATTGTTATAAAACAGATTGCAAAGAAAATCGCGGTTATTATCAAAAGTCAGGTACTTTGAGCACGCCGGTACTTAGGTGCTGTATTTTAGCACCTTAGTATCCGCTACGTGCGAGAGTAGCGAGAGCGTGCCTGACGTTGATGATAACCGCGATTTTATTTACTGTCGTCTGTTAGTTATTACTGTTATTTAGCTAAAGCATTTATTAGTGTCATATATTGAATGACTATCGTGAAGCAATGTGTATTAGTCTGTAGTATCTTTAAGCGACTGCATATATTTATGCATAGATTCTGCAACAATCTTACTATGTGCCACAGCCTCTACAACAGTTCTTGCCCCATTAACTACATCACCAGATGCGAATATTCCCGGGCGTGATGTATGACCTGTTTCGTCAGCTTCAAGAAGACCACGTTTATTGGCATTTAAGCCTTTAGTGCTGTTGACAAGTCTTGTCATTGGTCCCTGGCTTATTGAGATAATAACGCTGTCTGATTCATATAATGTGTCGCTTCCATCTACATCAGTGAATGAGCCATCTTCATTTTCTATTACATCTCTGAATATTACGCCGTTATCTTTAATCTCAACTGGTCGTTTGTTATATTCAAATTCAACACCTTCAAGAGTGGCGTAGCTGAATTCGTACTGGCTGGCAGCTACTTCTTTAGTGATAGAGAAGCAGGTTAGCCTGCGGACACCTTTTCTTATCGCTGTTCTTGCAACGTCCATAGCAGCATTACCAGAACCGATTACGATTACACGTTCTCCAAGCTTATAGCTGTCGGGGTTGTTAAGATAGTTAATTCCAAAGTGGACATTTCCAAATGTCTCGCCCTTTATGTGAAGTGTGTTAGGATTCCATACGCCAGTTCCTACGAATATAGACTTATAACCATCACGGAATAAATCTTCAATAGTTATTGCACTTCCTATAAGAGTATTAGGACGTACCTTGATACCCTTTAATTCAAGATGGCGGTATTCGATATCGTCAAGAACTGATTTGGGAAGACGAAATTCAGGAATACCATATCTTAAGACACCGCCAATTTTGTCCTTGCCCTCAAATATAGTTACCTGATAGCCATATCTTGCCAGGATAATAGCGATTGTAATTCCAGCAGGACCTGAACCGATAATAGCTACACGCATACCGTTAGATGGCTTAGGACCTTCTGTCATTTTGTTAGCATATGTAGTTGAGATATAATTCTCTATTGTTGAAAAATGTACAGGTGCTCCCTTACGTCCAAGAACACAATGCCCCTCGCATTGGTTTTCGTGGTTACAGACAAGACTGCATACAGTTGTAAGAGGATTATTTTCAAAAAGCATTTTACCTGCTTCATCAAGCTTGTTCTCTTTGAGTAACTTAATTGCCAGTGGAATGTTGGTGCTTATAGGGCAGCCTTTCTGACACTGTGGAACTTTGCATTGAAGACAACGATTGGCTTCATCCATAACATGTAATGCCATATATACCTGCTTTCTGCGCTAGTGCGCCATATAATAATAACCAGAATATATAGTCAGCAGGAAATGTTAGTGCCAACTAATATTCTGGTTATATTCTAGCATATGTGATTGCTTATTAAAAGAATAGATAATCTTTTCGCAATTATTTGAAGATATTTCTGAATAATCTAACCAATATTGATTGTGAAGGTGCTAATGTGACTATAGTATCTGTGGTATTTAACATTCGTAGTACATACACGGCGATAAATAGCACCGCAGATAATATAAAGATACAATTCAACAGGCGGCTTAACTTGACGGAAGGCTTAATACGTCTGGTATTAACTATATATACGATAACACTTATTAATAGCACTGGAAGTGTAAGGACAAGAGGGTGATAATTAAGTGCAGCGTGTGTATCACCGTGAAGAATTGCAAGCACAGCTCTCGTCATACCGCAGGCTGGGCAGGAAATGCCTGTTATGAATTTAATAGGACAGCCAATATGGGTAAAATAGAGTAGTATAATAATAAGGAAGAAACAGGCTGATAATTTGAAAATGTTCCAGTAAGAAGATGTTCTGATGTTATGCCAGCGTATTGATGATTTAACAGGGTGTGAGCCGGCAGTTGTATTGTGCTGTGGGTTCAATGAATGTTTCATATTCTTAATAAAATCCTTAATATTAATAAAATTCTTAATATAATAAGTTACATTGTTAGAAATTATA
>OOBW01000462.1_pt1 | contig 30149 bp, 15 predicted proteins | sample 1671701 | NCBI WGS metagenome assembly OOBW01 (sample SAMN06348183, study PRJEB24527) | human gut metagenome | biome: human gut; feature: ankylosing spondylitis patient; material: feces | host: Homo sapiens | place: China | collected 2015-10 | reverse complement strand
TTAAATTCGGCTCCTAACTTTTCTAAAAGAGCTATGGTCTGGTCCCAAGGCAAATCCCTGCCGTTGGCCAGAGCGCGGAGTTTTTTCTCGAGGGATGTCATAATATACCTTCTTTCTTTATGATACTATATATAGTATAAAATATCAACAAAAAAATGGCTGTTACGTACTTCATTACGAAATTCGTAACAGCCATTGAACACCTTCAGTGTTTAATGCTTAGAGCATATTTGGTTATTTTGCACCACCGAAGAGATACTTTCTTGATTCCAGGAACAGTGCAATTGCCAGGATGAAGAGTACAGAACCCAATGCAGCGGTAATGATATGAGTTGCCATGTTAGCGAAGATGATTTGTGCCAATGCAACCAAAGTTACACAGAACATAAATGCCATCGGGATGAGAACCATCAGGTTATCACGGCCAACGCTCTTCAGCCATACACCGACAGCCAACAGGGAGAGGGCAGCCAACAGCTGGTTAGCAGCACCGAAAATCGGCCAGATGGTGAGGTAGGAACCAAGGGACATATAACCGGACAGTACAACGGTAATCAGAGTAGCAACAAACGGGTTGGTGAGAACATTGCCTTGTGCTTCACCGGTTTTCGGATCAACTTTAGTGAACAACTCTTGGAAAATGAAGCGGCCCAGACGGGTTGCAGTATCCAGAGTAGTCATAGCGAAAGCGGAGATGGTCAGAGCAACGAAGCCTTTAGCTACGCCGAAGGAGAAGCCGAGCTTGGTCATGAAGGTACCAACGCCATCAGCGAATACGTTTACAGGGCCACCGTTTTTCAGCAGCTCGGTCAGCTTGTCGCCGCCAACATAGCCTACAGCAACAACTGCAACTACAGCCAGAACGCCTTCAAGCAGCATGGAGCCGTAGCCGATGAGCTTAGCATTGCCTTCGCTATCGAGCTGTTTGGAGGTAGTACCGGAGGATACCAGGGAGTGGAAGCCACTGATAGCACCGCAGGCAACGGTTACGAACAGCATCGGGAACATCGGGTTGGTGCCTTTGCCGGAAGGATCAAAGGTGGTGAATGCCGGCAGCTGCATGGAAGGCTGATAAATTGCAATACCAACCAGAGCGAATGCGATGCAGGCATACAGCAGGAAGGAGTTCAGATAGTCACGCGGTTGCAGCAGAATCCAAACAGGAGCGATGGAAGCAACGAAGATGTAAACCATCAGGATGCAAACCCATACGTTTTTGCTCAGGTGCAGCGGATACATGTTGCCGATAGCGATTGCAACAACCAGCATGATAACACCGATAACGGTGCCTACGCCGAGGCTCAGGCCGCAGCGATATACGGAGAAGCCGAAGATAACAGCCAGCACGATGAACAGCAGGGAAGCGGTTGCAGCCTGCGGGCTTGCTACGAAGGTAGCGGCTACGATGTTAGCGAAAGCAGCGATAACAACCAGCAGAGTTACATATGCGAAAATGGAGAAGAGGAACTTACCGCTCTTGCCCAGAGTTGCATCGATAATCTGGCCGATAGTTTTGCCGTCAAAACGAATGGAGGAGTACAGAGCACCAAAGTCATGTACGCCGCCGAAGAAGATACTGCCGATTAAAATCCACAGCATTACAGGAACCCAACCGAATACAGCAGCGGTGATAGGACCAACGATAGGACCGGCACCGGCAATGGAGGAGAAGTGATGGCCCATCAATACAGCGGGCCTGGTCGGCATATAGTCGACGTTATCGCACAATCTCTCAGCCGGAGTTTTACGGGTAGGGTCAACACCCCACTTTTTACACAGCCAGGAACCATAGGTTACGTAGGCAACAAAGAAGATAACCATTGAGCCTACAAGCAACAATAAACCACTCATAAATAACATCCTTTCTTTCCCTTTTGCATCATTGCAAAATAAACAATTTAGAAAATAATAACTACTAGTGCACTCTATATCTCGTGTGCAACATAGAAATAGTATAACACATTTGCTTCTAATGTCAACGAATTGTCACAGAATTATTTATAAACTTAAAAAAGTAAAAAAGCTGTTAAGATTTGTACAGAATGTGCAAATACATAACAGCTATATACGATTTGTTTTTTCCTTGGAGGAATAACTTGTCTAGTGTGAAGCGACAAGCATTAAGCTTTGGCAAACTCAAAGAGCGCCTTTTCCTTAGCGCCTGCTTTGTTGCAATAAAGCCTCTGCGCCGGGATGTCTACAATATATAAAGCCAGGTCAGACCAGCCCTTCAGGGTGAAGCAGTAGTCCTTGTGCTGCCTGAGCTTCTGCAGGTCTGCAAGAGTTTTGTCATCAACTCCTGCTTCGCAGATAAACAACAGGGCATAGATGCTGCTCATGTGCTCGGTAGTGGTTTTGAGCGCCGCCATAGCGTCTTTGGTGAACTGCAGATAGGGCGCAGCCGTTTCTGCAGTGAGCTGCTTGTCGAAGCGTGCTGCATAAAGATATTCGTTGTGCTGCACGCTGTAGGTCTTTAAATTTGGTACGATGAAATAGCCTTCGTCCGCAGCGTTAAGCTCTGCTGCGAGGACAAATGCCGGCGCTTTCGGTAATGGCTTCTTATCATAATAGTGAGCAAGACGCTGCTCTATTTGCTGTAAATATTCCTGTCCGTTCATTATTGCTTACTTCCTTTGTTATTCATGATCAATATTATCAGCAACCTGCAGGATACAGGCACAAAATCCCTGCTCCGGCTGATAGCAGTAAATGTTGAGCTGTTGGCCTATCTCCGGACTGTAATCGTGGATAATATGTTTTGTTCCGTTGAGGGCCACATCAGCGTAGGTTACCAGCCATTTTTTGTCACCGTTGCGAAAAAACTCATAGAAAGAACGGTTTAGCATTTCTTCCACGGAAACTCCCTCAATATGTGCCATTTCCTTATTGCAGTAACGGAAAACAAAGTCTATACCATGGCCGTTGGTATCAAAAACTAGCTCAATGATGCAATATGCCAGAGGCATGTCATCAAGCAGGGTACATTTTTCCAGAAAGGTTAAGGGTACTGCTTGCGGCTGCGCGTCTGGCAGAGCATTGATACCCATTTGCTTACGCAGCTGGCGGTGAGCGCTCAGGTTGCGTTTGCGTCCCTGAAAGGTTTGCCCGTCAGATATGGTATAGACGCCAGCGCTGCTGATATCTACGATTCGTGCTTTGTTCACAGCAATTCCCTTGTTGATGTTCAGAAAGGCATCCTCCGGGAAGAGCGCTAGAAGTGTATATACGGGAGCGAACAGCTCAAATTCCTCGCCATCCTCCCGATGGATGATGGTTTTGCGGTCACGTCGATAGACATAGAGAATATTATCCGCACAAAGCTCTCTCTTTTTAAGCCACTTGTTCCAGTCAGTCATGTTGTTCCTCCGTTTCTAGCATTGGCTGATTTTATTGTTCTAATTATAGCACAGGATGCATGATGAGACAATAAATTATCTTAAAATCAATTTACCATTGAACTTTAGATGATTTAATTAGCCAATCAACGGCCTAATCACTCATATAATAAAAAAACTTATTAAATTATTGACGTTAAGAGAAGATGGCTTTATAATTAAAGTATAAGGTTAAGTATAACCTTATGCTTAACTATATGTTTTGTTCCATTAAATTAATAGAATATATCTTACTGCGAGCAGGTGGTCATAACCTTTAGTTAATTGCTGTTTCGCAGAGGATGCTCTAAGATTAATTCAGAAAATTATTGCTTTTTTATGCATATCGGCTAGGCATTAATAAGGAGGGAAACTAAGATGAAGGTCAATCGTAAGTTCTTGCGTAGCGCAGAAAGGCTCAGCTTGAGCGCTATTGCGAAAGATTCCGCTGCACAGAAAATTGTCAGCGCTGTTACGGCCATTGGCTTTGTATGCAGCCTGTAGCTGCATTGGCGAGCACGATTACCAGAACTGATAATGGTCCCGGTGTCAGCTTTAATAATGGTGTTGCTGACGTATTTGCCGGCAAAGTAGTCGGAGACGTAGCAATTAACCAGTTTGCTGTGTTCCAGCTGGACGCTAATAATATTGCCAATATGTACTTTGGCATGAGTGAAACAAGCAACAGTGCTGCTAATTTGGTCAACTTTGTTAATTCACGCATTGATATCAACGGCACCGTCAATGCGATTCAGAACCAAAAGATTGGCGGTAATCTTTTCTTCTTCAGCTCCGACGGTATGGCAGTAGGCAAAACCGGTGTAATTAATGCCGGTGCGCTTTACGTTGCTACGCCGACTAAGTCTGCTTTTGATGAATATAAAGCATTTAATAGCGAGGATCAGTTTAATAAAATAATCAAGGATGAGGGCTTTGCCAAGATTCCTATTAATGCCAGCGGCACCATCAGCGTTTTAGGCAAGGTTAATGCAGTAAATGCTGTTAACATGCGCGCTGCCAAGATTGGCGTAGGCAAAAATGTAAGTGGCGAGGCTTTTGATGGCGTAGCTGCAGGCGCAACGGTAACGGAACCGGGTGCGTCTATTCGTACTGATGTTGTTGATTTTAAGGATATTGTCAATGTTGGTAATGCTAACTCCGGTCTGACTGATGATGCACTTATTGCGGAACAAACTGGCAGTGGCGATATCGTTCTCGCGGCCTCCAACAATTATAATGATAACTACAAATAAATCCACGGGCGGCACGTCCGTTACTGCCTTGGCCGACAGCAAGGTGAACAGTGAAGCCAAGGCCACCACTATGGATGTTTCTGAAAACCCTAATTTGGGTGATGTAGCGTTGAATATCACTACGGGTGACAACAAGAGCAGTGTTACCATTGGCAAGACTGCGCAGATGACTGAGCTGCAAAAGGACGTCAACATTGAAGCGAAGTCTGTAAACAGTGTGATTACCAAGGCAGAGGTAAGCACAGGTGAAAAGGCTGTAGTTGCTACCGCTATCAACGTAACTGATTATGACAGCAAGGCAAATGTCAACATCAATGGTAATGTAAGCAGCAAGGATGGAAGCCTGTCTGTTAATGCGGAAAATGTTTTGACGGATAATACTGTCATTGCCAACAACGCTATGGGTTCTTCGGCATTTATGAAGAAGATTGTTACCAATATCAAAGGCTCTCAGTCCTTAGATTCGCTTATTGGCGAAAACGGCGCTAAGGATCAATTATTGGGCGGTATTAAAAAATGGCTGGCCAACGCCAAGTACACGCCGCAAAAGCTGAAGGATAAGCTTAACGCGCCGTCTACACCTTCTGCACCGACGGAGCCTAAGCCGTGGGATAAGCTGGCAGATTTCATGAGCACCGGCGTCAGTGTGGGCGTTGCAGTGGAAAGCAATACTGCTGATGTTAAAATTGGGCAAGGTGTTGCGCTCGCTGCCAAAAAAGATCTTGATATCACTGCCCAAAGCGTTATTCAGGATACCCAGATGCAGGTTACCGGAAAGAGCAATAACTATGACCAGCAAACAAGCAACAAAGCGCTTGTCAATGCGTCCGTGCTTTACAGCAAGCTGGATAATACTGCAACCGTGACTGTTGCCGGCGGCGAGTCTGCTCCTGCTACCAACGTTACGCTTACCGGTGGCAAGGTAAATATTGCGGCCAACAGCAGCTTTGAATATAATCGTATCGAACGCATGGTGCAGGAGGTTAAGGATGCCTGTGCCAAGGTTGAAGATGCCTATAAAGGCACCAATAATGCTGATATCAAAGCTAAGGCTAAAGCTTTGAGTGATGCAGCTGATGCTTTCTTTACATATGCCAAGAATAACTGCTTCTCCTCCAACGGTGGAGAGCAGGTAGATTTCATGGACCTGTTTGGCGGACAAAAGTATAAAGATTTCACTGCTGCCTGCAGCGCTTTAACCAGTGCACTGGGTGATGAAGCTAAGAATATTGCTGTAGGTCCGATTAATGTAGTGGGTGCGGCTGCAGCCTTTGCTAATCCCAACAGCTATCTTAATTTCTCGGCAGGCAGTGCTAACGGTGGCAAGAGCGGATCTGATGCTGCTAAGATTGCGCTGGCAGGCAGTGCAGTAGCCACGGATATCAGCAATAATGCACGCGTATTAATCGGCAAGAATGCTAATATTAAAGCTGCTAACGAGCTGGCAATGCAGGCTGCGTCCAAGCAGTTTGATGTATCGCTGGCAGGCAAGCTCGGCCTTAATGGCGGTGGTGAAAACGCAGTTGGCGGAACCTTTGCTGTTGGCCTGGCTGATGCCAATAGCCTTGTTGCGGTAGCACAGGGAGCTAAGCTGACTGCAGGCTCTATAGATATAGGTACAGAAAATAAAATTGACCATGTTCAGCTGTCGCTTGCTGCAGGTAAAGGCGCGGACAAGGGCGTCAGCGGCATGGTGGGATACCTTGAGGGTGCAAGCAACAGCCTTGTTTCCGTAGATGACGAAGCTGTTATCAACGCAGGCACAGGCGCAGTCAACCTCAATGCTAAAAATGATACTAATGTTTATAGCGCAGCCGGTGCTCTTGGTATGGGCGAAACTGCAGGTATTGGCGTTGCGGCAACGATTACCAATTTTGACCGCTATACATATGCAGCGATTGGTGATAATGGCTATGCAGCTCCTCCGCAGGCAACGACTGAGCAGGGAGAAAGCGGCAGCGATAGCAGTGATACCAGTGCTACCCTTGGCGAGGACGCGAACGCGGACCGCAGCAAGGAAGCGCAAAAGCTGGCGAATACTGCTGCTGAAAAACGTGCAACACTGCAGCAGCTGGTGCAGAATGCTTCCGGACTGCGTCAGGGTACGGATAAGGACGCAGACGGCAAAGATGTTACTTACAATGAACAGGAAGATTTCTTCGGCTCCAAAACTACTGATGCCACCAAAGGCTCTATCAATGCAGGCTCACTTAAGGTTAATGCTGAAACAGGCGGCAAAATCATCAACGTTGCTGTTGCCGGCGGCGCATCTACCGCTGATGACAGCGGTAAAGTTGGTATTGGTGACAAGCTGGGTAATTTTGTAAGCAACAAGACTAATGCACTTACAAATAAGCTCCATGCACTTGACCATAAGGTAGCAGGCAAGATTAATGGCCTGATGAAACGTCAGACCGAAGCGCAGAAGGTACTGCCTACTGACCAGACACCTAAACCAGCTAAGACCGGGAAGCAGTCCTCTGTAACTATTGCCGGTGCAGGCAGCGCAGCAATTAATCTGCTAGATGGCGATACAGGTGCGCTTGTAGACAATGTTAAAATCAACATTGCCAAGGATACCACCGAGAATAAGAATATCAAGGTAACTGCCACGGACACTGCTATGATGGTGGCTGCCGGTGGTGCTGCAGGCATCTCCTGGAAGAAGCTGACTAAGGACAATAATGCGAACAGCCATAATGCAGCCTTTGGCGGTACTGTTGCTGTAAATGATATTGATTCGCAGACCTTGGCGGTAATCAGCAACAGCGAAATTGAAAACGCTGCTGCGATTATTAACAATGCGCAAAAATCCGGCTCGCTGGCAGCTGCAGGCCTGGGGCTGGCGCTGGCGAAGAATTCCGGCGGCAATGGCGGCACTAATATTGCTGCTACCGTCAATGCGTCGGTAAATATTGCAGATAATACTGCTTATGCACTGCTGCAGAATAATAAGGTAAATACCAACACTGTCAGTGGTGAGGACAAAACCTCTATTACCAATACAGCTTTTGATAACGATATTCAGATAACAGGCGGCGTGAACACCAGCATTTCTGTTGGTGGCAGTAACGCTTTTGTAGGCGGTGCGACTGTGGCCTACGGTTCGCTGAAGAATGACGTGCAGGCGGCCATTCTGGATGGTACTTATAATAAGATTAGCACTGCTGATGTCAAAGCTACTACCAATATGACGCAGGTTGGCGTAGCTGCCAACGTGAGTGTAGCAGGCGGCGCCGATACCTCCTATTCTTTCTCCGGCAATTCCGCCTACAATAAATTGAATAACTATGCCAACGCAACGGTTGAGGGCGTAACACTGACCGGCGAAAGCCTGAATGTTGCAGCCTATGATACCAAAGATTCTCCCAACAAGCAGGTTGATTATCTCAAGGATCGCGGCCTTGATGCTGACGGCTCTGCCTACCTGGAGCAGGTTAAGCAAGCAGCCGATGAAAGCGGCGACAGTGATGAAGGCAAGACTACTGATGTTGATATTACCCGTCGCGGCAATGTGATTGTTACAGGCGCTGTAAGCGTAGGCGTTACCACCGGTAACGACGGCGGCAGCGCAGCTGCATCTGTAACTGTCAGCGATATTGACAATGATTATAATGCTAAGATTAAGGACAGCAATATTACGACTACCGGCAAAGGCAGCGGTGATGATTTGGTCGGCACGAACGTTAATGCGGCAAGCCATACTGTACTGGCAGGCTTTGCGGCCGGTGTTGCCGGAACCGCAGGCAGCTTCGGCGTAGGCGGCAGTGCTAACTGGCAGTCGCTGAACAACGATATTACGGCAGCTGTTGAAAACAGCAAGCTTATTACGCCTAAAGCTGATGTAAAGGCCGAAAGCGGTGCTTTGGCAGTGAATGTTGCAGGACAGATTGGTGTTACTACTGGCAAGAACTCCAAGCTGGGCGCAGGCTTGGCAGTTGCCTACAATTCCCTGAACAATACTACCGGCGCGTATGTCAAAGGCAGCGAAATCAGCGGCGCAAAAGATGCCAACAGTATTCTTACTGTAGATGCAGCTAACAAGGGTAACGTTTACAGCGTCGGCGCAGCAGTTACTGCAGGTACGGCCGAAGCTGCTTTGAACGGCGTGGTTGTTGTTAACAAGGGTAAGAATGACGTAGAAGCTGCTATTGACAAATATGATGGCGAAAAAGCTAAAACTGATGGTGGACGCACGAAGCTCAACAATATGAGCAAGGTGGCAGTGAAGTCCTCGGACGAGAGCAACCAGCTGGCAGTTATCGGTAATGTGAGTGTTGCTGCCGGCAGCAGTGCCAAGGCAGCCATCGGCGGCAGTGTAGCAATCAATGATATCGGTGCATTGGCCGGCGGCAAGCAAAGCAATAGAGCAGCGATTAATAATGCTGATATTACCACTACTGACGATGGACAGATTAGCGTTAATGCCGTAGATGAATCTACGCTGACGACTATTTCCGCAGGTGTTGCGATTACATCGGGTAATTTTGCGTTCAGCGGTGGCGGTTCGGCAGCTTTGATTGAAAAAGAAACAAAGACCGAGCTGAAGAATACTAATGTAAATGCCGATGATGCTGCAAAAGGCGATGTTAAGGCATCTGCAAAAGGAACAGCGAAAATTACTACCGTCGGTGTTATGGGTGCAGGTGCCAAGAATGCAGCAGCAGGCTTTGGCATTGCCGTAAACAAAATCAACGCAGACACTAAAACAGAAATCGAAGGCGGCACATATAAAACAGATAATCTTATTGCAAAAAGCGATTCTGTTGCTGAGCTGACTTCTATAGGTATCAGTGCAGCGGCTGCCAAGAATGCAGGCGTTGGCGGTAATGTAACTGTAAACCTGATCGGCAATGATACTGCGACAAAAATTAATCATGCGACCATTATTGCCAATAATAATATGGCAGCCTTGGCGACGAGCAGTGAAACCTTGCATAACTATGCCGGTGCAATGGGTGCGGCATTAGGCGGTCAGGTTGGTATCGGTATGAGCGTTGCCTACAATGAAATTACAGGCAATACTGAGAGCGTAGTGGAAAATTCTACGCTGAACGCTTCCGGTAAAGCAGCTCTTGGCGAAGACGTAAGTCAAAAGCATAAGGACAGCAAAGGCATTGTTGTTGCGGCTGACGCAGAGCATGAGCTGAATAACGTTATTGTTACTGCCGGCTTGGCAGCTAGCAGTGATGCTGCGGTTGCTGTTTCCGGTACTGTGGCTGTTAATCATCTTGATGGTGCAACTACTGCCAAGATTAATAATACTAAAGCAAATACCTCCGGTACTGCAGGCGATGTCAGCGTGCTTGCCAAGGATAAAACCAATGTTATCAGTGCAGTCGGTGCTGCTTCGGTAGCAGGGGGTGCGGATGCCGCTGTTGGCTTCGGTGCAGCTTCGGACACAAATCTTTTGAGCCGCAATGTTACCGCAGAGATTGATGGCGGTAATGGTAATACTAAAAAGGCATTTAATGCCGATAAGCTTACTGTTGATGCACAAAGCGAAAACGAAACTAAAACGATAGCTGTTGGTGCAGCTGTAGCGGCTGCTGCCTATGGTGCAGCAGGTGTGGCCGGCACGGTATCTGTTACAAAGACGGATGCTGTCACTTTGGCAAAAGTAAATAATATTACGGGTTATAACAAGGGTACAACTATCAATGCTCATAGAAGCAATGATATTACCCTGGTTGGCTCCAGCCTTGCTGTTGCAGGCGGTATGGGTGCCGGAGCAGGCGGTATCAGTGTAGGCGTTCTGTCCGACGACAGCCGTACGGAAGCACAGCTGACTAATGCAAATATTAAACATTATGCAAATGATAAAGCGCAAGACATAATTCATGCTGACAACAGCACCAATGTTACTACCGGTATTGCCGCTGCCTCCGCAGCTATCGCCATAGGCGGTGCTGCAGCTGGCTCTGTAGGTGTTAACAATTTTAACAATACCGTAAAGACAAGCGTTGCTAACAGCAGTATTGAAAATGCAGACACAATCACAGCTGACGCCAATAATCATCTGACCACAAACTTTGTCACTGTATCTGCTGCAGGAGGCTTGGTTGGCGGTTCCTTAGGTGTAGGTGTTAACACTATTGATACCTCTGTTGTTACGGAAGTAAATAGTAGCGAGCTGGATGCCAATAATGTTACTGTTGCCGCAGATGAAACCAGAGATATTACCCAGACAGCCGCTAATGCAGCGGTTGGCGGTGTAGCCTTGGGCGCTAATGTGCTGGTAACCAACATCGGTTCGGCGGTACAGGGAACTTATACAATGTCTAATAACGATAGTATTGATGTTGACGGTACCAACGGGAATAATAAGCATTATGCTATGGCTGATGCTGATGAGGCAATCGGTGAACAAAACTCTATCAATAGCGGTGCTTATAAGCAGTTTGTTCAGCAATACCAATCTGAGGGCAGCAGTGCGGTAAAAGGCTTGGATAAAGCCGGTCGTGGTGGCAATGCTGAGGCTAAAGGCGTACAGGTAATCATTGATAACAACAGCAATATTAACGCCTCTAATAAAGCTGATATTAAAGCGAACACTACAACTAATACTAATATCACTGCGGGCGGCGCAACTGCCGGTGTAGTTTCTGCTACAGGCACGTTCAGCATCCTTGATGTTAAACGCAACAGCGGTGTAGCTGTGAAGAACAGCAGCATTTCTGCAAACGAGATTGCAATTGCTTCCAAGCAGGCTGGTACGGCTGATATGAACATTTACCAGGGTACTGGCGGCATGGTAGGCTTAAACGTTGCTGTTGGCATTGCTAAGCTGAATGGTGCCAATAAGGTTGAGCTTGATGGCGCTACTTTAAAAAATGCAGATAAGATTGAAGTAAAGGCTGAGGATGAGAGCAAGGTTAATGCAAATGCTTTGGGTGTAGCAGTTGGCGCTGTAACTCTTGGTTCCATTACTGCGATTGCTGGAAATGAAAGCACTAATGACATTGTTGTAGCAAAATCTGACGTTAACGCCGCAACAATTGATATTACTGCTGATAAGCGTAATACTGTTACTGCTCATGCAATGGGCGGCAGTGCAGGTATGGCATCAGGCAGTGCTATAGTAGCTAATGCTACTGATAACGGCACAAGCAATATCACGCTTGGCAAAGCAAATGATGCATCTAAGAAGAACACCTTTACAGCAAGGACTTTGAACGTTAATGCGAAGGCCAGTCCTGCAGTAAAGGCTGTGGCAGATAGTGTAGCTGTAGCTTTGACCTATGGCGCAAGTGCTGCTGTAGCAACTGCAACTGCCAATGGCGGTGCGAATGTAACCGTTAATAATGGTGACGAGCTTTTAGTTGATACGGCTAACCTGCAGGCGGACATTTATGCTCAGAACGGCATGAAGAATGCCGAAGCGAAGGCTGAAGGCAACAGCGGCAGCGGTCTGATAAATGTCGGTGCTAACGTAGCAACAGCCAATAGCAATGCTTCTGCTAATGTTAATTTAGGTGCAATTAAAGGAAAAACCAAGGAGGTTGTTATCGGTCAGAAGACTGTTTATAGCAACAATGGCACTCCTACCGTTACGGAGACTAAGAAAACTGTCGGTGTAACTGCTTTGAATATTAGCAGTAATAATAGCACAACAGCTTTTGCCGATGCTCGTGGTGTAAATATCGGCGGCGTTTTCTCCAGCGGCAACAATGTTGCTAAAACAAACAATACCTCTGCGACCAATGCTGTTCTGAACGCAGGCAACGATGAGCTTCTGCTTGGCAGCCTGAATGTTACTGCAAGCGGAGCCGGTGATAATCTGACTGCTGCTGACGGCAGCGGCGGCGGCTTGGTAAGTGCTGAACTGGCGGCTTATGCCGAGAACAGGATGAATGCCAACACTACCACTACAGTTAATGGCAAGCTGAATGTTAACGGTGAGGTAAAAATCAATGCGTTGCAGAATGACAGGGCTAATCTGCTTGCAGATGCGTTGAAGGCTACTGTTATCGGTGCAAGCGCAACTAAGGCTTCTAATGAAATTAAGGGCGAAACCAAGGTTAATACAGATGGTTTAACCCTTACCAGTGCAAACAACCTGACTATTAATGCGAATAATACAGTAACTGTTGGCGACAGCGAGAAATATGCTGTGAAAGGCAGCGGTTACGGCGGTGTTAATGTACAGGGTGCCGAACTGGATAACATAATTGACAAGAAGGCTGCCATTAATCTTGGCAGCGCCAAGATTACGACAGCCGGTGCACAGGATTATGAGGCTGAAACTGATGCTGACGTAAATATTGGCGGTTACATTAAAGCTGCCGGCGCAGGTGCATTTACCTGGGTTGATGTTGATAACGAAGTTAAAGCAGAGGACAGCATTACTGTAGGCTCCGATGCTAAGCTGAAGACAACCAAGGCTGACAAGGATATTACTTTGGCTGCGGTTGATAACATGACAATCAACGTTATTGGTGTTGCTGATACTCAGGGCGCTGCAATTGGCGGTGCATCCAGTGATGTAACCAACAAAACTACACGTAATAACAGCATTACTGTAGACGGCAATGCTGCGCTTTACAGCATGAACGATGTTAATCTGTATGCAGGCAGCGATATTAATGGTGCAGCCGGCAAGCTGAAGCTCAATGTTGATTCCGAGGCATACAACAAAACAGCGCTTGGTTTGGGCAAGCCTAAGCTGAAGGATGATATCCTGCAGAATAATAACGTTACTCTGAAGAAGGGCAGCAATATTTCCAGCGTGCGCAATATTAATCTATATGCTGATGCAGGCACGGAAACTATCCGTGATACCTCTGTGATGTACAACTGGTATTACAGTGACAAGGACGAGAACTACACCAGCTCTACAATAGGTGATAATGAGCCGCAAAATAAACATAGCAATAATTATATTCAGGCTGATGGTACACTGACTGCCGGTGTGCAGAACAAGCAATTTATTACGATTGGTAAAGATGGTGCTTTAGTATTCCTGGATAGAGATGTCCGTGAGGGTGTTAACAAGGTTTCCGGTAATAACGCGATTGGCGAGGGCGAGCTGCGTAATCAGATAACAGCTTCCGACGGTATCAATAAAGATGATATCGTTATCGGTACTATGGATTACGGTACTACCTTGTTTGAGCGTTATGAGCAGGTACGCAAGCTCATGAATGAGTATAGCGAGGACACCACTTCTACTGCTTATCTTGGCTATAAGGCCGAACTGCAGCGTATTACCGGCGAACTGCAGACTATGGGGCTTATTGAAGAGATTAAAGACAGTGACGGTAAAGTTTATTTTGCTCCTATCAAGGGCGCAACTATTGACTATATCTCTTTACCTGATATCGTTGCTTCCGGCGGTAACATCAATATTACCACGGATACACTCGCAGGCTCCGGTACAATGGAGGCTAAGGGTGCGCCTGAGGTTATGGTTACCAACAACACCAATCTCTACATGAAGATCAATAATATTACTGTAGGTGATGCTGGCGGTGAAATTAACTATAATGGCGTGGGCTTGAAGTCCAGTGATTATAATAAGACTATCAACGAGCTGAATATTGATAAAGCAAAGAGTGCCCAATTCAGCAAGGTAACACCTACTGCAGAAGCAGGTACTGGCGGCACAATTACTGTAAACGGTAACTATGGTGGTAATCATGTTCAGGCAAAGGTTACTGTTGAAGGTAAGGAACAGCTCATCGAAACTAAGCCTAAGGCTGATATTGAAATCAATGGCTATGTTAACGCTAAAAAAGGCATCGTTAATATTACCAGTAGGGCGAACAATATCATCATTCAAGGTGCTTCTGCTGACAGCAGTGCAGGTGTAAGCGGCAAGGAAGTTCATCTTACAGCCGCAAGTGGCAGTGTAAGCCAGGGCTACACTGACGGTATTACCAATATCGGCGGCAGTGTTCAGACGCAGTATCAATCTAAATATGATGCTCTGAAGAAGGAGTTTGATGACAAATACGGCTATGAACATACCGAAAATATCAGCGGCGAAGTAAAGAACGCTACTAAAGCTAATGATTTATCCGGCAATATGATTGTTGGTGAAAATATTTACATCAATGCTTCTGATATCAACATTAACGGTTATATGCAGAGCGGCTATGCTGATTATTATGTTACTGTTGATGATGGAATTGCTGCTAAAATCAACAATATTAAAAACAGCTACAAAGGCGGCAGCTTATCTGATGCAGTAGTAACTACCGGTACTAAGTATAGAGTAGTTACGGGCAAGAACGTATGGGATGAAGCTACTAAGAGCTATAAGCGTCAGCTGGATGTTTATTATAATCCTGCTACCGGCAAGCTTGTTGTACCTGACGTAGATGTTAATGGTGGCAAGATTTATCTGACCGGTCGTATCAGCAGTACCGGTGGCGGCACGATAAAAGCTCTCGACGGTGCTTATAATGTTGCTGTTACCAATAATACTGCTAATACCTTGCAGCTTGGCAGATTAGTAAGCAATAAATCTGATGGCCTGATTAGCATTACTGATACAGGCAGAGGTAAGCTGACGGAAATTACCCGTTCCGGTGCTAAAGAGTATGCTATCAAAGATATCAACAAGCTTCATGGAACAAATGTCAGTACATCAGAATACAATCCTCAAACAGGCTTGCGTTATAACTGGACTACAGGTCAGACTGTATCTACCTCCAAAACTTATCAGAATACCGTTAAAGCAGGTCTGTGGGGCCTTGTGGAAACAATGGATGATACCAAGCTTACAGAGTTTGAACAAAATAATAAGCCTATAAAAACAAGCGACTCCGCGAAAAATCCTAAACTAAACGGTGAATATATCGGCAAGATAAACAGCGACACCGTAAACAGCAGTGACTTCTCCGTTATTTATGACAACAAAGTATTAAACAACACCAAAACCGGTCCTGGCGAGCCTGAACGCTGGAGCAGCGGCTTCCTTGGCTGGTTTAAGTGGGAGCGTTATACCTGGACTCGTCATACCGGTACTTCGCAGCAATACGTTGCCAGCGTAAAAGCTGATAACCCTATTAACATCGGCTTTATCGGTCATGATAACGGCAATATCAACGTAAACTCTAACGGTTCCGTTGATATCAAGGGTAAGCTGGCAAGCACTGTAGGCGGCAGTATTAACCTGACCTCCAACAATGGTTCTATCACTCAAAACGGTGTGAACATGGTCAGCGATAATGTAAAACTGATTGCTCAGACCGGTATCAACAACATTGGCATTACGTCAATCGGGGACACCGTCAAATTGTCTGCAACTAATAATAAGAGCGGCGATATTGATATCACTGTGGCAGGTGCTTATGGCAAGGCCGGCAATGTGCTGGTTGGTTCGATTGTCAATAGCGGCAACGATGAAGTTCATCTCACTGCGGATGGCAACATTAACCAAAAGGGTAACGATGCATCCCTCATTGGCAAGAGGATTGATCTTAGCAGTATCAACGGCGCAATTGGCAGCAACGGTACCTTGCAGATTAAAGCCGGTACTGAGGTTGTGGATGCAACTGACAGCCTGTCTGCAAGCATCAATGCAAACGCTAAGGGTAATATTAATCTTACCCAGACTGAAGGCGATATGCGCGTAGGTCAGATTAAATCTGAGCAGGGTGATGTAACAATTAATGTTACCGAAGGTAATGTAGTGGACGCATTGCCTGATGGCGAGATTATTGACCGCGGCGATACGGACGCTTTGATTCAGAAGTGGAAGGATCTGGGACTGATTTCCGGCGAGGGAAGCTATACTGCTAAGCAAAAGCAGGATGTAGATGAATATAAGCAGCAGGTTACTGATGAATTCAAGCAATATAAAGATCTTGATGCTTACTATCAGGATAACAAGCTTACCGATGCTGAAAAAGCAGCCTATGAATCTTATAAAAATGCCAAGGCTTCTTATGATGCTTTGACTAAGGAATTCAAGGATTATCAGAATCAATCTATTTATTATACTGATGATAAGAATATTCCTCAGGAAGCAGGATATAAAACAAAAGCAGACTATCAAAAGGCACTTGAAGCATATAATACCGGTAAAACAGCTTATGCTGCTTTGAAGGATAAATGTGAAGGCAGTGCGAATGCTGAAGTCTATGCAAGAAGCAAGATGAGCACTGAATCCTGGAACACCTATAATGCTCCTAAGATCGGCGATAAAGATATGAAAGCCACCTTCGGCAGCTATGACAGCTATCAGGATTTGCAAGCTCGCTATAATGGTTATACGAATGCTGACGCTTATCTGCAATCCGATACTGCTCAAAAGCATATCAGTGAATTGACTGATGCAAGCAGAAGCTGGACAGAAAATCAGCTGCTCTATGCAATTCAGGACAGCATTATCAATCCTAGCTCCGATTCCGGCGATAACATTTCTAAAGCACCTAACCTCATTGGTCAAAGCATTACGATTAATGCGGCCAAGGGCAGTGTAGGTCTGGATAGCGATACTGTTACAAAAATTGAGCTGAAAGGCATCAGCGATAGAGTTGACGATTTGAAGAAGCTTGTTAATGCTTCTGCTTCTACAGTAAAATGGGATAAGAATGCAGGTATAGCGACGATTACGCCTAAGAATCCGCTGGGAATGCAGCTGACGAGTGCTAACGGCAAGCTTAGCGTTAATGCTACGGAAAATGTTTACATTACAAACCGTAAGGACGCAACTGATAATCCGTTGAACATTGACACTATTAAAACAGAAGGCAATGTACGCTTGCAGAGTAATAACGGCATTTATAACCTGCATAATGGCGAAGGTGCAGCTATCAGCGGTAAGGATTTGCTGCTGCAGGCCGGCACTGGCGGCGTTGGTAAAGCTGATAAGCTGTTGACTATCAACAATAACGGTAAGGTTACGGCTACTGGTACTCAAGGTGTATATCTTGAGCAGGTAGGCGATAATGTACTGCAGATTGTCAGCGTAGCGGCTAAGGGTGATATCGTGCTTAAGGCTAAAGGCGATATTATCAGTGCTGATGAAGAAGATACTACTGCACAGGGATATATCAACAACGAAAGCAACAACGGTACTATTACCATTGAAGCAGGCGGAAGCGCAGGCTCTGCAGAGCATAAGCTGCGTATCAAAAATACGGATGACAATCACACCGATAAAGGCATCAGCGTAACTGCCGGGAAGGATGTTTACCTGCAAGGCATCAGCACGACTATTGCGGAAAATGCTGAAGCTAATGGCACGATGTTTATCAATGGCATCACTGCCAAAGGCATTGTTGATGTAGCTGCCAACGGCAATCTCAACATTAAGGGTGCGGTCAACAACAATGCAAGCGGTAATGTTACTATGACAGCAGAAAAGAGCATTGCTGTTAATGCAGCTATTACTAATGCTGATGCGAACATTATTCTTTCTGCCCGCAACAATGTAGGCCTGGACGAAAATGCTGTACTGCAGGCTAAGAAGGTTAACCTTGTAGCAAGTGCAGTGCGTAACCTCGGTGAAAATGCTGCGGCCGGCAACATTACACAAAACTCCAACAGCAGTATTATTGCTGAAAAGGTTGTTGCATCTGCATTAAATGGTATTGCTCTGAGCAGCGCAAAGAATACCTTGAAGGCTATTGATGTAGCCAATATGGGCAAAGGTGCAATCAATATTGCTAATGATGGTACACATGATTTAACTGTGGTCATCGCTCATAAGAATGATGGTGATGTTACAGTACATAATTACCAAAATGGCAATATTACCAGCAATATGAAGGTTGAATCTCAGGTTGAAGCTGAGGGCGCAGTGAGCTATATCAATGATGCCGGAAGCATTACTTTACCTGATGCTGCTACATTTACCAGTGAAGCTGAAGAATTTGGCAACCTCAAGACTTACGATAACGTTATAGATAATGTCAAACGTACTACTAAGGCTAAAAAGGTTGTTAATATCCAAGCTAAAAACGGTGATGTAATCAACAGTGGCGATATTGATTCTGATGAGGCTGTGGTAATCACGACGGAAACCGGTAGCGGCAATATTACTAATACCGGTAATATCAGAGGTACTGACGTAAGCCTGATTACTGAAAATGGCAAAATTAAATCCGACGGCACATTGACCTCCACCAGCGGAGATGTTACTGCAAATGTAGTTAAAGGTACAGGTAATATTGAGCTGAACGCTGATATTACTTCTGCACGAGATGTGCTCTTGACCACCGGTGACGGCAGCATAATTACTAGAGGTATTATCAATGCCAACAGGGATGTTAAAGCTAATGCAACTACCGGGTTTACATCAGAGAAGAGTATTAATGCAACTACTGGTGATGTTGAGCTTATTACTCAAACAGGTGATATCAACACCAAAGGCGATGTTACTGCACAAAACGGTAAAGCAGTGCTCAACTCCAAGGGTGGCAACGTAACAACGAAGAACGTAACTGCTGATCAGGCAGTAGATATTGATGCAGCGAAAGATATTACTGCTAACGGTAATCTCACTTCTACCAATGCTAACGTATATTTGAAGGCAGGCGGCAGCATTACAACGAATAGCACAGTAAATGCTAATAACAACGTAATTGCGAACGCTAACGGCGATATCAATACCAACGGCGACGTTACCGCAACAAATGGTAATGCAGTGCTCAACTCTAAAGGTGGAAACGTAAATACCCAGAACGTAACTGCTGGCCAGGCAGTAGATATTGACGCAGCGAAAGACATCACTGCTAGCGGTAACCTCACTTCTACTAATGCTAACGTAGATTTGAACGCAGGCGGCAGCATTACGACCAGCGGACAAGTTAAAGCTCAGCAGAATGTTGATTACAACGCCAAAGGCAGCATTACTACCGAAGATATTATCAACAGCACGGCTGGCAACATCCACCTGCAGACAGACGCAGCTAAAGGCGACATCACCTTCGGCGGCGATGTAACTGCCGATCATGGCAACATCAATATCGACGTACTGCAGAACGGTAGTGTAACCGACCATGACAACAAATTCAAAGCTCTTGGCGACAAGGGTGCTATCAACAGCGGCAACTTCGCACTGCAAATCAAGGGTGCCGGAGATGTTGATCTGCACGAGATTTATGCTACCAACAACGCGCTTATCGACGTTGCCAACGGCAATCTTACCTTGGCAAAAATCGACGGCAATCTGGTAGCTCTGCAGTTGAAGACCGAAGGCAAGCAGATGAAGGTTGATGAGCTTATCGCAGGCACCAAGATTATTGCTCAGGGCAGCGACATTGACCTTAACAAGATTCAGCAGCGTCTGGATGCTGACGGCCTTCTGACCATCGTTCCGGACGGCGCACAGCCTGATAAGCCTATTGACAACCTGAAGATTGGTGAGATAATTACTAATAAGGGTGTCCGCTTCGAGCATCTGTGGCTCAATAACGGCTCTATCAAAGTTAGCGAGGGCATGTTCCATATCGATAAGCTGGTAGTCAACAATGTTGCGCATTTCAGCAATAAGCATATGAAGACTGCTGTATGGGGCGCACCGCCGCAACGTGACGGCAGCGACAGCGTTTACTGGAACAACATTGCAGTGAACAACCCGGCGCAAAATCTGACTGAATGGCAGCAGGAGGGTACTAACCCGGATAAATGGATGTACCTGCACTTCACTGCACAGCCGAACGTTCAGCACAGCAACGGCGCACTGCTTGACCTGCGCAATTACGATTATGTTTATGACCAACGCTTTACCGCTGTAGACCATATGCTGCAGCAGCTCAACGAAAACAAAGCAGAGGAATATGACATCAATCACGCACCGGATGTAGTACAATACTTCCGCTACGACCTGTATGACCTGGATGAAGACGATAACAAGAGTGAACCCGTAAAAATCACTGTAGAAGCATAGGAGGAAACGCTGATGAACAAAAAGGCAGAGGCTTTTATCAAATACTTGGATGATAAGAAGATTACCTGCTTTGCCATTGAACAGATTAGCGAGGATAAGCTGAACACAGTGGTCTTCCGTTCTCACATTGTTGTTGAAGGCCAGCGTCTGCCGACGCTGGTCATCCTGGACAGCAGTATTTATGGTATGCTTCGCGTGCAGCTGGCAGCAAATGCTGTCAACGAAACTAACGAAGTGGCTATTCTGAGGGAAATCAACAAGGTGAACCGTCAATATAAGGTTTTCAAATATTATCTTACAGATGACGGTTCACTCTACCTGGACAGCTGCCTGCTCTGCCAAAATGGCAGGCTGGAGGGCGACATGATTTATACCGTGCTGGATGTAATCATCAAGCATCTGGAAAAGGAATATAAAAAAATAATGCAGCTCATCTGGCAGACAAATTAGTCTGCCGGATGCAGCAAAGTTATGTATATCAAAGGGGTGTTGACGATGATTACTAATAAAACAAGCTTGCTTCTGGTTACGCTTTTGCTGGGATGCAGTGCCGTTGCTTTTGCAGGGCCTACAGATGAGCAGGCAGCAGAATTCCATAAAAGCGGCCTGAACAACGCTGGTGTGGCAGCCAACAGAGCTATAGAGTATATGGAGCGCCAGCGTGTTGCCAAGCAAATTGCCGAGGACAAGGCCAAGGCAAGCAGCAAGGTAGAGCAGGGGAGCGAAAAGCCTGATGCGGAGCAGCAGGCGGCAGTGACCTTTAAGCTGGAAAAGTTGGAGCTGGATGAATCCACTGTACTGGAGCAGGCAGAGCTGCAGAAGCTGACGGATGAATATATCGGTAAAGAGGTTGGTGTCAAGGATTTGTACGAGCTGGTGAATAAAATCAACAAGCTGTATCTTGATAATGGTTACTTTACCTGTCGTGCAATTTTGCCGGCACAGACAATTAAAAACGGTACGGTAAAAATTGAGCTTATCGAAGGCAAAACGAATGCTGTTGAGGTGCAGGGCAATAAGTATACCAAAAGCAAATACATCAGCAAGCGTATGAGCCTGAAGCAGGGCGAGGTTGCCAACATCAACAAGCTGAATGACGATTTACTGCGCTTTAACTCTGCCAATGACGTGCAGCTGCGCATTTCTCTGCAGGCCGGCAGTGAGCCTGGCACTACGGATTACGTCATTAGCGCCTATGAACCGCAAAACATCACCTGGACTGTTTACAGTGACAACGCAGGCAGTGATACGAGCGGCGAATACCGCGGCGGCCTGTTCTTTACGGACAGAAGCCTGACAGGTGTGCGTGACGCGCTGACGCTGAACACAATGCTGAGCGATGGCACTAAATCCTTCGGCCTTGGCTACAGCAGGCCCTTAGGCCATAGCGGTACCAAGCTGAACCTGCAGTACAGCGCCAACAGCGTTCACATTACGGACGGACAGCTGGAGCCGCTGAATGTACGCGGTCATGCTTATGCCATGAACGTTGGCCTGAGCCAGCCGTTGGTAGTGACGGAAAAGACTCGTACTGAGGCAACACTTGATTACGGCCAGCAAAATTCCAAGACTGATTTCAGCGGCCAGCATTGGCTCGATGATACCATTAAAGGCGTTACGGCAGGCTATTCCGTAACTAATTACGGCGCAAGCTCTGTTATTTACCAAAAGCACAGCTTTAACGCTGGTACGCATACCAATATTGCTGATAAGGACAAAGATTTTTCCCTGTACCAGCTTAACGGCCTGTACCAGAAAATGTATCAGCATGGGCAGCTTTTGAGCCTGCGCCTGGACGCACAGCGTGGCTTCAACAATTATCTGCCTTCCGCCCGCCAGTTCTACATTGGCGGCATGTACAGCGTACGCGGCTACAAAGAAAGCCTGCTTGGCGGCGACAGTGGCTACAGTGTGGGCCTGGAATATTCCGTGCCTGTGACTAAAGACAAAAAGACTAATGCTTTCGTCTTTATGGATCATGGTCAGGTCTTTGGCGACAGTGCCTTTGACAGCCATGTACTGACAAGCTGTGGCCTGGGCGTGCGCAGCAATATTACTAAGCACATCGGTGCTGTGGTAACATTGGGCGTGCCTTTGATTAAGGAGATCAATAATACTGATGTAGATTCAACTCGCATCCATTTCATGGTAAGCGGTCAATTCTAAAAAATCTTGTGTAATAATAGGACTAGGGAAACCCGGTCCTATTATTTTTTTCCTGTATATATGTAGGAAAAAGAAGCTTTGCCTGTAGCTGATATCCTATTAAATGAAAAAAAATTCGATAACTGATGACAATTACCACAATTCAAGCTATAATAGGTATATAAACAAAAAATTATTTTATGAGGTGATATACAATGCAATTTCCGGTAGTTTTAGGTGTTTCTGCACGTCACGCACATCTGTGCCGTGAGCATATGGATATTTTATTTGGTGAAGGCAGCGAGCTGCACGTTAAAAAGCCGATTGGCCAGCCTGGTCAGTTTGCTTCTGAAGAACAGATTACCATGGTAACTCCCAAGGATTCCATGAAGCTGCGCATCATCGGTCCTCTGCGTCCGGAAACCCAGATTGAGCTTTCTCTGACCGACGCGCGCAAGGTCGGACTGGATGCTCCTATCCGCAACAGCGGCGACATCGAAGGCAGTGCAGGCGCTAAGCTCATCGGTCCGAAGGGCGAGCTGGAGCTGAAGGAGGGTATTATCATCGCTGCGCGCCACGTGCATCTGTACCCCGAAACCGCTGAGAAATATGGCCTGAAGGATGGCGATATCGTTGATATTACTACAGAGGGCGAGCGTTCTGTAACACTGCATAATGTTCTGGTACGTGCGGGCGTAAAGCATGCCGACGAGGTTCATATTGATACCGACGAAGCTAATGCCTGCAACCTGGGCAGTGGCGTGATGGTGAACGTTGTTACCAAATAACTTCCTTATAATAAAGTAGAGGAGCGAAAGCTTATGAATAAAAGTGCGATTTTAGCAGCAATGCTCATCCTTGCAAGCAGTAGTGCTTCAGCCTACGAAAACAGCTATGCCGGCTACAGTGTTAAGGATGGTGATCCTTACGTCCGTTTTGAAACAAATAAGGTTTACGCCTATAGTAATGCGCAAAGCAGTGATATTGCCAAGGTGATGCAGGAAGCAGAAAAGCAGGCTAAAAAGAAAAATACAAATGGTGGTTTCCTGGATAAGTATCAGGGCGTTAATAGTATAAACTATTATACTGCAGACGAATTTTCCACTGCGTATTTTGATGCTGAATATGAAAAGCTTGCACTTTTGAAACGCTCCGAGCTTAATTTAAAATCTGTGCCTACACCTCTTTTAGATATGGATAAATATAATCTTTTTGAGAATAAAGGCAATATTGTTATCCAAAACCAGCTGCTAAAGGAAAATATTGATAAAATTACTCCTGTAATCAAGCTGGAAGAAATCGGTGATAAAAAGGCCATCAGCCTGAAGTACCTGTATAAGCAGATGAACCGTCTGATAAATGTTGATCTTACCTTGATCTCAGCTAATGACAGACTGTATGTGCTGACTAATTTAAATCAGAATGGCACTCTTTATGCACCTAAAGCTAAGCAAGCAGAGGGGAAAGCGTCTTCCAAAGAAGCTACAAAAGAACTCAAAAAGGTTACGCTGAAAGAGGTTCTGCAGCAGGCTATAAAAATAGAAAATATCAAGGCAGAAGATGTGCCGGATTCTGTCATTAAAACTTTCCATAAGCAGCATCTTCAGCTTGTCAAAAATTTTGCAACCTTACAGCCAACTAAGGAAGTAAGAAAATTAGCTTTTACAGATAACACCATGGATAAAGAAATAGTGTTACCTGATGACTGGTATTATGCCCAAGTCAAGTATCAGCTTAGTGAAAATACCAATGCTACCATTACTGGAGCAGGTTCCGTACCTGAAGCCAAAGAGGCTGCTAAAGCTGTGGATCTTGAGGGTATCTTCAATGTCGTTTCTTATAATTTTGAAGTTTTAGATAAAAGTGATGATCCGGTAGTTAGACGAGCTGCTTTTGATAAAGTTGCCGATAAATATTTGGAAGAATATACTAAAGCAGTTCAGCATATGAACTCCTGCTTTATTACTACAAGCGTTAAGGTGAAAGACGATGGCTGGAAGAATGCTTTGGCGACTCCTGCAAGCAATCAGCTGGGGGTAAATGCCTTTTTGCGTGACAATTTGCAACGTTTAAAGGCCTATAGAAGTGAAAATTTTGCGCTGCATGATTATAACTACAATTTAGATTTTACATCTGAGAAAGCTAATATTGATATTAATGCTGATTTCATGGCACTGAAGAGTTTTAATTTCAACAGCAAATTGTTTCTTGGTTGCAAGAATGATATCGCCAGTCTGATGTTTTTTGTCAAAAAAGCTGATTTCACGCCAGATGCAAAATTAACTGAACAAATTAACGCGTGGAAGTTCTAAAAATTTTACTGGATAACTAATGCACCGTTTTTCCAATAAAAGGATGGTGAGTATATGAAAAAAATTACAGCCTTGGCAGCAGCGCTTGTTTTGTGTGCTGCCCATGCTTCGGCTTACGAAAACAGCTACGCAGGCTACAGCGTTAAGGACGGACAGCCTTACTATAAGCTGGAAGCGAAGAAGGTTTATGCGTATACCAATATCAGCAGCAAAAAGGCTTATCAGAACGAAGAGGATTTAAAAAATACCGCAGTTAATATTGTTAACTATTACACAGCAGAGGATATGGAGCAGATTTTAGGCGAAAAATTCTCTACTGCTTATTTTGATGCGGAATATGAGAAGCTGGCACTTTTGGAGCGCTCCCAGCTTAATCCGAAAACCGTGCCTGCGCCGCTGCTGGAGCTTGAAAAATATGCCGAGCACGACAGCAATGGTAATGTAACTATCCAAAGCAAGGTGCTCAAGGAGAAGCTGGAAAAGCTTACTCCTGTAATCAAGGTAGGCAAGATTGCCGGTAAAAAGGCAATTACCATTTCTTATGTCTATAAGCAATCTGATGTACTGTTTAAAATTGATACCAGCATGGTTTCTGCCAATGACAGACTTTATCTGCTGTCGACGGTGAACAGTGACCAGGATGTATACGCTCCGAAGAAGGACGAAAAAGCTACGGACGATGATACAGATGTTGATATCGATGATATTGAAGATATCGATACTGAGGATGCAGGCAGTGAGGATAAAGCAGCACAAACCAAGCCTCAGGATGCAGCTTCTATAAAGGAAGCAGTAGAAAAGGCTCTGCAGGTAGAAAATGTTGCTTTGCGCGATATTCCTGCAGAAACAATGCAGCGCTTTGATAAAGCACACACTGATCTGCTGAAGGGCTTTAAGGCTTTGGCTCCGACAAGCACGCCGAAGGCCATCAGCTTTACTGATACTGCAGTCGGTAAAAGTGTGCAGCTGCCGGATGACTGGTTCTACGGCCAGCTGAACCTGCGATATAAGGATAAAGGCACCTTTTATCTGACTACGGCTTCTTCAATGAAGCAAATGCAGGAGGTTGCCGCAAATACTGATTTTGACAATATCTATTCCGTATTTGCTATTCCGGCGTCTGATCCTGAATACCAGTCGAAGTTCATGGAGCTTTACACCAGCGGCATGCGTAATGTTCTGGAGCATTGGAATCATCTGCTTGTTACTGTCAGCGTAGATAATATTAATGACGCTGAGGCTAAAGAGCTTTTAGCAACGCCTGTTGCCAACAAGCTTGCTGTGGAAAGCATTATTAATGATGGTCTGCAGCGCATAAAAGGCTTTAGCAACGATTACTTTGCTTTGAAGGATTATAAGACAAATTATGACTTCACCAAGGAAAAAGCTCTTATCGGCATCAATGCTGATACCCAATTGCTGAAGGATTTTGCTTATAACAACAAAATTTTACTGAGCTGCAACCAAAAAGCTGCTACAGCGATGCTTTTTATCAAAAAAACCGACGCTGAAACGGAAAAAAGCCTTGAACAGCAAGTAAACGAATGGCACTTTTAATTACACAGGTGTAATGAGTTGCACTGCATAAAATTCTCACGTCTGAGAAAAGAAAAATTTAACATAATATACATTATCGGACGTAAAATATTATTTTGCAGTCTTTACGATAAAAAGGCAGCATTATAGACATGTTTATTTCCCAACTGAAGAAAATGCTGAGAAAAGCGTCAGATTATGAGAATTCTTCGCTTTTTGCTCCTCCCCCGGAGGTTTTGAGAAGCTTTTAGCGTTTTTTTGTTAAATTAGCCACCGTGCGCACTGCTGTTTGACGAAATTACTTTTATCTGTTATAATTTGTATAAGGTTAACTATAAACACATGATTGGAGGGTCTAAAATGGGAAGAAGAAAAGCACTCCCGCCGGACTTTGATGGCAACTATACCGAAGATATGTTGTCTGAACGCCAACGTAACATTTTGAAATTCGTCCGTACTTTTATTAATCATAAGGGCTATCCGCCTGCTGTACGCGAAATCGGTGCAGCAGTAGGTTTATCCTCCAGTGCCAGCGTGCATAATCATCTGAAGAGTATGGCTTCATTCAGCGTGATGCTGCTAAGCCGCGTGCTCTGGAGCTGATGAGTGAAAGCGATGCTTGGAGAAATAAGCTCCTTGTTCCGGTACCGCTGGTTGGGAAGGTTACTGCAGGTGTTCCTATTCTCGCTGTCGAGAACATTGAAGAGACCTATCCTATTCCTCGCGACCTGATTGGCTGTGATGACGATGTTTTCATGCTTTCCGTATGCGGTGACAGCATGATTAACGCAGGTATCCTGGACCACGACTACATTATCGCACGTAAGCAGAATTTTGCTAATAACGGCGATATTGTTGTTGCTTTGATTGACGGCGAGGAAACCACCGTTAAGCGTTACTTCCGCGAACTGCGCAGCGTGCGCTTGCAGCCGGAAAACGATAAGTACGAGCCGATTGTTGGTTCTGACAACATTAAGGTGCTTGGCAAGGTTATTTCTGTGTTCCGTATGCTCTAATAGCCTGACTGTAAAATGATGTCACTTTAGCGTCAAATAAAAAAAACAGCTCTTTACAGAGCTGTTTTTTTGTTATATATTATAGTTATGAATGTGTGTAAACGATTTTTACAAGGAGATGACGCTTATGTTACATCCATCTACTGATATTATCATGAACGCCCAGCAATTTTTTGCTGCGGACCAAAGCGAAGCGAATCTGGTGAAGCTGCTGCATGCAGTCAGCGTAATGCTGCAGGAAGGTGCAGAGGTGCTCATTCCTACTGCTGCCGATGCGCCGGAGGGCCAGCTGCTGCTGCAGACGCAGACTACGGACAGCGGCTTGGAATATATGACTGCTTACAGCAGCAAAGAGGCCTACGAGCAGGGCGAGCCTTGCAACGTTATCAGCCGTCCGCTGGTCAATTACTTTGAAGCTATCCTCCAAATGGATGGCATTGCCGGTATTATCTTTAACCCTGCGTCCCCTGCTCCCTTCAATATCCAAAACCAAATGCTCAAGGAGCTGTTGGCTGATGCTCAAAAAAACAAGGCGCAGAAAGGTGCCTCCCGATAAGAAAACATCGTGGGGCAAGAGAGAAACGGTATAGCTTCGGCTATGCCGTTTTTCTCATTCTTGCCTTGATGAAGTAACTTTCGATACTTCCAGGGCTCCAATGCCCTTATAGTAGATGTCAATTTCCTGGGTGCGGTTCTTGCCCTTTGGATCGCTGGCGGCATGGACAACGATCTTCTCGACAAACTCATGTAAGATACATGGGGTTAATTCAGGAATTTCCGTATACCGTTCTACAACGGAGAGAAACCTTTCCACATTGGCGCTTTTTTGTTCCTCTGCTTCGATTTCATCACGGAGAGCAGCCGCTACATCTTGAAGCTGATGCTGCTCTTTCTCGTAATCGGTAGAGAGCTTTTGAAAACGCTCGTCAGAAAGTTTTCCCGAAATAGTATCTTCGTAGAGCCGCTTGAAAATGGTGTCCAGCTCTGCAATCCGCTTTTCGGCATCGGCCAATGTTTTCTGCCGTTTTGCCAAATCTTGGTTACGTTGGCGCATATCCGCATCCATGACCATCTTCACAAAATCGTCTTTGCGCTGTGATGCGAAGGAAACGATCTCGCGCAGATTTTGCAGAACCAATTCTTCCAGGATAACAGTTCGGATAGAATGTGTCTGCCCACATACATCACGGCTTTTCCGATAGCCGGAACACAGATAGTATTCCTGATCGCGCCGGAAATTGGTTGCCCTGCATTGGTACATAATGGAGCCGCAGTCGGCACAGAACATCATGCCGGAGAACATACCCATTTCTCCCATCTTTGTGGGTCGGCGCCGCGTCTGCCTTGCGAGCCTTGCTGCATCGGCAATCGCCTCCGTCCAGATGGCTTCGTGGGTATTATCAAAAATCTTCCATTCGCTTTCTGGATTGTGCAAGGTCTTTTTACTCTTGTAGGATTTTTTACGGGTTTTGAAATTAACTGTGTGCCCCAGGTATTCACGCCAGCGGTCCATGATGTCGGCAATCGTAGAAGAATCCCAAGCGTAAGGAGAACCTTTCTTTGTGACATTGGTTGTTCTGCCCTTGCTCGCATAGTAAGCAGCCGGAGTAAGAATTTTTCTTTCCGTCAGTTTTCTTGCAATCTGCGAGGGTCCCAAACCATCCATGATATAGAGACCAATTTCATAAACTACCTGGGCGGCTTCTTCATCCTTCACCCATTGCTTTTTGTCATCAGACGATTTCATGTATCCATACGGAGGCAAAACAGTCAAATGTTCTCCTGCATTGCCTTTCACTTTCATAACGGCACGGATTTTTTTGCTGGTGTCTTTAGCGTACCATTCATTGATGATATTGCGGAAGGGCATAAACTCGTTGTCACCCTGAGTGCTGTCCACACCATCATTCACCGCAATAAAGTGAATATCATGTTCGGGAAACATGATTTCCGTATACATGCCGACTTGCAGATAATCACGTCCGAAACGTGACATATCCTTGATGATGACCCTCTTGACAAGGCCAGCCTCAATGTCTGCAATCATCTGCTGAAAGCCTGGGCGGTTGAAGGTCGTACCTGAGATGCCATCATCAACATAGAATTTGAAATTGCTGTATCCATGCTCACGGGCATACTTTTCCAGGATTTTTTTCTGGTTTACAATGCTATTGCTGTCACCCTGCAATTCATCATCACGGGATAAGCGACAATACAAAGCTGTAAGTTCTTCGGAGCTCATAGCCGTGTAAGGGAATTGAAGCGCGGCAGCGGTGTTTGACTGATAATACATAAATACCTCCTATCTGGCAGTCAAACACGATATTGAAGTCCAACTTCATTATACCGCGCTTTCTTTTCCCTGTCTGCCTGTTAAGAGGTTTTCAAGTCACAGTTTGTTTCTGAACATCGGCTTTTATCAGGTTCTCCAGTTTGGAGGCTATCGTCTGATTTCCCGTTTGAGGGAAAAAAGAATTGACGATAAAGGTCGTGTTGCCGATCTTCTTTTTGCTCCGCATAGGCGGGGCATATTTATTTTCAGATTGAATTTTCTGCATAATAAGGCCCCTTTCATGCCATTTCATTAAAACCATAAAAGAGGCAGAAAACGGACGGCTGCTGGCCGCAGCTCCACGGGAATCTCACCCCGGCCCATGCTGATGGGTGCG
>OOBW01000457.1_pt1 | contig 30525 bp, 30 predicted proteins | sample 1671701 | NCBI WGS metagenome assembly OOBW01 (sample SAMN06348183, study PRJEB24527) | human gut metagenome | biome: human gut; feature: ankylosing spondylitis patient; material: feces | host: Homo sapiens | place: China | collected 2015-10 | reverse complement strand
TGTACTACTTTCTACTTTTACGCTTTCCTCTGGAGCAACTGTAGTGTCAGCTTGAACTTCCTGATTATTAATCCCCATAAAGGTTAAACCAATTAATACAGAAGCAGCCCCTACAGTAAACTTACGAATAGAGAAGCGTTGCTTTTGCGGTCTAATTTTTCGCATTTTTTCACTATAATTGTTCTTGGAAACCATAATTTTATCCTCATACTTCTAGTATTAGGTGAGTATTAAGTTATAGCTTTCTTGCTAGTAAAGAGCATATATAAAGCGCTTACTTTCACCTTTATAATAAATGTTTTTTACATTAAGTAAGTATACGAACAATTTATGATATTTGCGTGAATTTGTAATTTATTTATATATGATTTTTCTTTATATACCAATAAGAATTCGATTTCAAAAATCTTACATTTTCAATACTATACATTACTATAGCGAATATATGTTATTTATTAAACAAAAAAGTAAGATTCTAATTTTTTAGAATCTTACTTTTTAATTAACTATTTTTATTCATCTGGGTCTTCAGAAACAGGTTTCTTCCAGAAACTCATAATTAGACCGGCTACAATAGAACCAACAATTGTAGCTACGAAGTAAAGTAAAATATGGTTAGATAATGGTGATACCCATAGTCCTCCGTGAGGAGCTGGTACTTGGATGTGCCATAATCCAACAAGCAAACCACCAACTGCTGAACCAATTACGCAGGAAGGAATTACACGACCTGGGTCAGCTGCAGCAAATGGAATAGCACCTTCAGTAATGAATGAGAAACCTAAAATCCAGTTTGATACACCAGCACGACGCTCTTCCTTAGTGTAACGGTTCTTAAAGAAAGTAGTACCAATTGCAGTAGCAAATGGAGGAACCATACCACCAACCATAACAGCAGCCATCATAATTGCAGCAGTTGCAGAATGTGGATCGTTAGCAAATGCACCTGAAGCAAAGACATAAGCAGCCTTGTTGAAAGGACCACCCATATCGATAGCCATCATACCAGCTAAGATCATTGTTAAAATTACAAGGTTACCAGTACCCATACTGTTCAAGAAGTGGGTAATAGCAAAGTTAACTGAACTAAAGATTGGGTTGATGATGTAGAACATAATCAAAGCAATGAAAAGCAAGCCCAAAATTGGGTAAAGCAACATTGGCTTCATACCTTCTACTGATTTTGGAAGTTTAGCAAATAACTTCTTCAATCCAATCATCATATATCCAGCAATGAAACCTGCAGCGATACCACCTAAGAATCCAGCTGGAGAGACAGCATGTGCTTGCGCGTTAACTTGTAAGCCGTTAGTACCGTTAACAATGGCTGCCATGTATCCACCAACAAACCCTGGCATCAAGGCAGGTAAGTCCCCGATTGATTCAGCAATATAAGCGGCTAATACAGGAACCATAAATGCAAAGGCTAAGTTACCAGCACTATTTAAGAAAATAAATGCAGGGTTCTTAGCACCACCAGCCATATAGTTTTCCACTATGAAGGAGATGGCCATTAAGATACCACCACCGATAACGAATGGAAGCATGTGGCTAATACCACTCATCAAGTTCTTGTATATAGATGCCCACAAACCTTGTTTTTCTTTTGCATCATCGTCGCTAGAACTTGCGCTACTATCAGCATGGTAAATTGGAGCCTTATTTTCTAAGATATCCTCGATTAACTCTTTTGGATGGTTAATACCATCTACAACAGGCTTCATAATAAGTTCTTTACCATTGAAACGTGGCATATCAACTTTTTTATCTGAGGCAATGATGACACCTTTTGCTCGCTTAATTTCTTCTGGAGTAAGCTTATCCTTTACACCTTCAGAACCGTTAGTTTCAATACGAACATCAACGCCTAATTTTTTACCAGCCTTAATTAAAGCTTCTTGAGCCATGTAAGTGTGTGCAATACCATTGATACATGCAGTAACACCAACAATTAAAGGCTTTTGCTCGCTAGCAGGCTTAGATGCTTCTTTTGCAGCTTCGGCCTTTCTCTTTTCGGCATCGGCCTTGTCCTGAGCATCCTTTTCAGCTTCTGCTTTTTTAAAGATATCAATAACTTCTTCTGGTGTAGCTGCTGCCTTTAAAGCATTAACAACATCTGGATTAATTAATAAACTTGATAACTTAGCTAAAGCTTGTAAGTGTGTGTTATCAGCACCGGCTGGTGCAGTAATCATAAAGAATAAATGAACTGGTTGTCCATCAAGAGCTTTATAATCAATTCCTTTAGGACTTTTTGCAAATAAAACAGCGGCACGATTAATGTACTTGTTTCTTGCGTGTGGCATGGCGATTCCTTCACCAATACCAGTTGTTGATTCTTTTTCACGAGCCCAGATTGATTTAATGAATTCTTCTTCGTTATTTACAACACCTTGCTTTACTTCAAGATTAGCCATTTCTTTAATAGCTTCTTCTTGAGTAGTAGCCTTCAGATCCATAATCATTAAATCAGGACTTAAAAGATCTTCAATTTTCATGAAAATAACTCCCTATCCTAACTGTATTATTTAGTTTTAACTACTTTACTTCTTCAACTGTAATTTGTGGTAAAACAGCATCAATTTGACTCTTAACTGCAATATCTTCAGTAAATGCAGTAGCACCACCACAAGCAGATCCGACCTTTAATGCTTCAACAACATTATGAGTCTTGTAGTAAGTTCCTACAAAGCCGGCAATCATTGAATCTCCAGCGCCAACTGAGTTAACAGCAGTACCAACAGCGGCACTTGCATGGTAAACATGATCCTTAGTTACTAAGTATGCACCGTCGCCAGCCATAGAAATCATGACGTTTTGTGCACCCATGTCTAAAAGTTTCTTAGCTGCTTCAAGCATTTCTTGATCATTAGCAAAGCTTGTATCAAATAAAGCTGCTAATTCATGATGGTTAGGCTTAATAACTAATGGGTGGTACTTCAAAGTTGCAAGTAAAGCTTCCCCAGTAGTATCAATTGCAAATTCAGCACCAGCTTCTCTGATAGTTGGTAATAATTGTTCATAGAAGTCAGTTGGTAAACTTGGTGCTAAACTACCACTTAATACAACAATATCGCCTTCATTAAGATCATCCAAACGCGCCTTAAATGCAGTAATTTCTTGTGCATCAATCTTTGGACCAGCCGCATTAATTTCAGTTTCTTTTTGAGCATGAATTTTCACATTAACACGGGTATCGTCAGAAATAGTTACAAAATCACTTTCAATTTTTTTAACGTTTAATTGGCGAACTAATTCTTTGCCAGTAAAACCACCAACAAATCCCCAAGCAGTGTTATCAACATCAAGTTGGTTCAAAATTTGAGAAACATTAATTCCTTTACCACCAGCTAAAAATTGACAATCATTTGAACGGTTAACACTACCAGCTTCCACCTTTTCTAATTGCATAACATAGTCTAATGCTGGATTAACTGTAACAGTATAAATCACGACCGAGCCTCCTCAACTCTGATTTGTTCAGGTAAGAAATTTTCTTTACCTGTACTTAAATTGTTAGTGATGAGTATTGCCTCATTGATATGTGCAAAACTTGCAAAATTTGCTGCACCAATCTTACTACTATCCATTAAAATAAAAGATTCTTTAGCCTGCTTAATAGCAGCTTTTTTTATACCAGCTTCTGCTGGATCTGGCGTAGTAAATTGACCATCTGCTGTTAAACCATTAGCCCCAATAAATGAAACCGTAAAGTTCATTTCTTGTAGCTGCTTCATGGCTGTGTTGCCTATGACTGCATGCGTTTCAAGCTTAGCCTCGCCCCCTAACAAGCGAGTATGAATTCCATTGTCTAAACATGCTAGTGCAACATCAACACCATTAGTAACTACATGTAAATCATTAACTTCCCGCAAGAATGGCACCATTTCATAAGTTGTCGTTCCAGCATCAAGAAAAATATGATCTCCATTAGTAACATGATTTATCACAGCAAAACGTGCAATTTCACGTTTATTGTCAACATTAAGATTAAATCTCACTTGTTGTTCAACATCACGTGAATAATCTTGCAGTGAGCGTGCTCCTCCGTGTACCCGAACAATCACGCCACGCTTTTCTAATTCAATGAGGTCACGGCGAATTGTTGACTCTGATGACTTAGTCAACTTACATAATTCATTAACACGACAGATACTGTGTTTATTAATATAGGTTGCTATAGCTTGTTGACGTTCCTCAGTCAGCATCGTTCATCATCACCTCATTTAATATGATAAACGCTTTCAGATATAAATTCAATCATTTTTCGCCAAAATCATTCATATTCATTCAATATTAGTCAAAACTAAAGCTATTAAAAGTGAAAAGTTTTCCATATAAAAAATGAGCTAGCACATCATCGCACTAGCCCTTTTTCATTAAATTAATTAACCTGAATATATTTTTTATCTTTATAAATAAAATTCATTTTTTCATTAGTAGTCCTAATTTCAATTCTTTGATAATTTGGCTCATATCCATGCTTTTTCAAATTGATAGTAATTTTATGACCATCGACATTTATCTCATAAAGATTGTACTCACCCTTTTGATAAGCAAAATCGGTTCCATTATCCTGATAATGAGTATATTTACCACGTTCACCAAACACTCTAAATGTCATTTTTTCATCTGGTCTAGAGGAAACATGTTCCTTAACTTCTCCCCATGGCAAAATAGTATTTTTCTTAATAAATAAGGGTAACCTATCAATCGGAGCACTAACTAAGATCGTATTATTACCACTATAAGTAACATTATTCCAAAAATCAATCCATTCCCCTTCTGGTAAGTAAACAGCTCGCCACTTTTTACCTTCTTCAACAATTGGCGCTACCACAATATTTGTACCAACCATGTATTCGTCATTCATATTTTTAACTGCTGGATCAGTTGGATAGTTTAAAACCAAAGGTCGCATAATCGGTAAACCCGACTTATTTTCTTGAGCAAATAAATCATAAAGATATGGAATAAAATGATAGCGCAAATGTAAGTACTTGCGATATATCGATAGCGTTGGTTCTCCAAAGATCCATGGCTCTTGCGAGCGTGTACCCATAGCCGCATGATTTCGAAGAAGAGGACTAAAAAGTGCTGCTTCAATCCATCTTGTTAATAGTTCTGGTGTAGTATCTGCACCAAATCCTCCGATATCTGTCCCAGCAAAAGCAAAACCGCTCATTCCTAAATTACATAGTTGCGGAATCATTATTTGTAAATGGACCCATAAACTTTGATTATCACCAGTCCAAACTGTGGAGTATTTTTGTGTTCCCGCATAAGCAGCACGGGTAATCACAAATGGGCGTTTACCAGTTAAATTCTTTAAGCCATAATAGGTTGCTTTAGCCATATTGTGACCATAAACATTATGCATTTTAGCATGTGTTGATTCTTTTTCTTCATCATTAAAAATAATATCTTTCGGAATTTCTCCATTAAATGAGGCCGGCTCATTCATATCGTCCCATATTCCATCAACACCTAAATCAACTAAAAACTTACAATTTTCTGACCACCATTTTCTGACCGTTTCACGCCCAAAATCCGGATAGACAGCATCCCCGGGCCAAACCTTATTAACATAAACTTGCCCATTTGGTGCTTTTACAAAATATCCCTTTTTTAGTCCTTCTTGGTAGATCTGATAACTATCGTCTTTTTTGACACCAGGGTCAATAATTGTAATCACATGGAAACCTAATTTGTGAAGTTTATCAATAAATTTTCTGGGATCATCATAGGTATCTGTCCTCCACGTAAAAACTCGATACCCATCCATATAATCAATATCTAAATGGATAGCATCGCATGGCAGATTATATTTTCGCATTTTAGTAATAATTTCCTCTACCTTTTCAGCGCTTATACTATATCCCCAACGAGATTGTTGATAACCTAATGTCCACTTTTGTGGCAGCGGTGTTTTTCCTGTTAAGTAAGTATAATTTTCAACAATTTCTTTTAAGTCTCTGCCGCCAATAATGTAATAATCAATATTTCCATTATCAGCTGCAATGTAGTAATATTTATTACTTTCTTTACCTAAATCAAAATAACTATGATAAGTATTATCAAAAAAAATTCCATATGGATGATTGTTCTTCAATCCAATTAGAAATGGAACAGACTTATATAAGCGAGTAAAACTTTCCACCTGCGGCTCGGGATTATCTGTATTCCAGTTTTCATAGGCATAGTGTCGTTTATTTAAAAAACCGGTCTTATCACCTAAGCCATAAAATTGCTCATCGTCTGCTAATTCTTTGACTAAGTCATAGTAGTGGCCGTCTTTTCTTCTACTAGTAACCACATCATGCCCTTCCGACTCGGCCAACTTTTGTTGGCTAGAATCTATTTGTCGGTCAATTGGAATTCGAGAGCCCCGATAGTCAATAATTAAGGGATTTTCTTCTGCATCATAAACATCTATTTTTTCGTTGTGATAAATTTTAATGATTAATTTTGAAGTTTTTATTTCAAGATAGTCATTCTTTTTCTCAACTTTAAATTTAGTTTCTTTTATCTTATTTCCTTCAATTGCATATGAATTAGTATGCTCACCGCGATTTTGAAATACACGGATTATTTCAGGTGTTAAGATTGTTAATTCAATACTAGAATTAACAAAATTTATCTTTATTTTGTTTTTATTAATTGCATATGTTTCCAAACTATTTGTATTCATAATTAAGCCTCTACATCTTTTTTGTATTCGCTTTCAATTTTATCACAAAAAAACTACTCAACTTTTGAAAGCTGAGTAGTTAAATTTTTATTCCTTAATGCCTTGTAATGCACGCTTCATATTCTTCCACATACCGTTATCATCAGTTTGCAAAATAAGGCTTGGATAAATTTTTCTAATCCACCAAATCGATCCTAGCAAAAATACGAATAGAATTATTAGAGAGATTGCTGCCTCTAAGCCAGTCGCGTTTCCTTTAATTAGTCGAAGGGGCATTAAGAAAGATGATAAAAATGGTACGTAAGACATAATCATGGCAAAAATGCCATCAGGATTATTAGATAAGCTCATACTACTAAATAATCCGAGTAGAGTTAAATAAACTAAGGGTTGTACTGCCTTGTTAGCATCTTCAGCTTTAGTGACACTTGCACTACAAACAGCCGCATAAACGATATATAGGATCAAGCCAAGCACGACGAATAATAGTCCCCAAGAAATTATTTGTCCTAAAGCTTGATCGATAGCAGGCTTTATTTGAGCAAATGTATCTTTTACTCCATCAATATGAGGAGCCATATAATAAAAGCCAGAAAACATCACAGCATAAATTAATAACTGAGTTAGAATTTCAAAGAAAATGCCCAACACTTTACCATCAAAATAATTTCCACCAAGCATGCTTGAAAAGATCATTTCCATAATTTTAGTTCCCTTTTCACTGGCAATATCATGTGCCATGATGGTGCTATAAGTCTGAACCAAAAAGTACAAAACAAAAATTAGAATCCAAAAAGTAGCTGTCTTTAAATTCTTTTCATCACTTGCATTCAATTTTTTATCATTAGTTTTCTCGGTAAATTTAACTTTTTGAGAAAGGGACTGCATCTGTTGCTCACTGAGCTTAGCGTTTTTTAGATTAAATGCTTGCTGCTGAGTGTTTAAAACTCTGAACAACTCAGTCTTAACATTATTATCAAGACTTTCTGTACCATAATAATTTGCGACTAATTGAGTAGAAGTCTCTTTAACCACAATATAACCACTAATATCACCATCTTTATAGGCCTTTTCAGCTTTTGCCCTGTTTTTATATCCATCAAAATCTTCTGTTTTCTTTAATGGCTGAACAATACTCTAATTTTGACTTACTATTCCTACTTTTGTATCACTGTCGAAAGCTGAAGATGAACTCATCCCAAAGAAAAAAGAAATCAATAATACAAGAAATGGTGCGAAAATCATCAATAAAAATGACCAATTTTTACTTCTCTACGATATGTTTCTTTAGCAACTAACCAAGTTTTATTCATTCTCTTCACCGGCTTTCATTTTGAAAATTTCATCTAAAGTTGGTGGCTCTTGATCAAAAGTTTGCAAGTATTTTCCATGGGAGAGCGTATTAAAAATTTCTTTTCCGTAACTAGCGTTGTTAACCAAAGTTTGTAGATACCATTATTCTGTAAAATAGCATTTTCAACCCCAGGTAAATTTTTAACATTATCAAGATTCAGGCCAGTTCTAATAAACAATCGAGTTAAACCAAAATTATTGCGAACATCATTTACGGCACCGTTTAACACAATATGTCCATTATTAATCATTACTACATCGTCACACAATTCTTCAACATTAGACATATCATGATCAGAAAATAGAATAGTAGCTCCGCGTTTCTTTTCTTGTAAGATTACCTCTTTAATTATTTCGACGTTTACCGGATCGAGCTCACTAAAAGGCTCATCCAAAATAATTAAGTTTGGCTAATGAATAAGAGCCGCAATTAATTGAATTTTTTGTTGATTACCTTTAGATAAATTTTTTATTTTATCGGTAATTTGGCCTTTAACTTCTAACTTTTGCATCCAATCTTACAAATCATGTTTTACTTCATCTTTTTTCATTCCCTTTAAACTAGCCAAAAAACTTACTTGCTCTAAAACAGTTAATTTAGGCATTAAGCTACGCTCTTCAGGTAAATAGCCTACAGAGTTATAATCCCGACTTGAAAAAGAATGTCCATCAATAGTGATTTTTCCCTGATATTTAACAAACTTTAAAATGCTATGAAAAAGAGTTGTTTTTCCTGAACCGTTTTTACCAATTAAGCCTAATATCTTTCCATTATCTGCTTTGAAGTTAATATCAAACAAAACTTGTTTGCTTCCAAAGCTTTTATTTAAGTTCTCTACTTGTAACATAGTTTTTTCTTTCTAAGTAAATTTATTAAAGTTAGCCTTAATTATATCAATATTTTTTCTTAAATATACTTTATTGGATCAAAAAAGCCTCTCAGTTGTCCAAATCTGAGAGGCTTTTATCTTTATTTATACATATATTTTGCAGTAGCTTCTTTAGGATCCATCCCATTTCGAATCTTTAAAGCAAGTTCAATTGAAACATCTGCGATAATTGACTGCGGATCAATAACGTTATATGGGTGATCTGGCGCTTTTTCCTGGGCGAGAGATAACTCAGTACATCCAAGTAAAATCACATTACAACCATATTCATCGTGCATTGTTTTTAAAATTTTGTGGTATAAATCATGATCAACAATACCTTTTTCTTTAATATCATGATAAATTAGCTCGTTCACCATTGGTTGAATTTCAGGACCACCTAGTTCAGCTTTTTTACCAACTCGTTCTAATTCATCTACATATAAATGATCGTAAATAGAACCTTCAGTTGCAATTAAACCAATTTTCTCTTCTTTTGGAAAATCATCCACAAACTTATGAACAGCAATACGCATCATATGTAAAAATGGTACGTCTGTTAATGCTGCCAAGTCATCATAAAAGTAATGAGCAGTATTGCATGGCATTACGAAAAAGTCAGGATTAAGTTTTGATTGACTTAAAACATCATCCTTTAAATCATAGAAAAAATTAGGTTGACTATGATCCATAATGTATGCAGTTCGATCAGGAATTTGAGCATCATTTACTAAAATATAATTTAAATAGTCCTGATCCTTAGTAATCTTAACTCGGTGATTAATTAAACGGACATAACTTTCAGTCGCAATTGTCCCCATTCCACCGATAATTGAGAAAAAGTGCTTCATTCCTATTCCTCATCATCTTTTTCTAGTTCATTAATTACACTTTCCGCAACTTTGATGTCAGTTGGATATGGTGTATCTACTCCGCGAATCTTTTGGTATGGGTCGGCTCCCTTACCACAAATCAAAACGATGTCATCCTTATCAGACATTGCAATTGCATCATGAATTGCCTTTTCACGATCTAACTCAATTGTGACATCAACTTTTTTATGATCAATGCCTGCATCAATTTCCTGTGCAATATCCATTGGATCTTCAAAACCAGGATCATCAGTTGTTAAAAATGCTTTATCTGCATAAGCAGTTAAACTTTCACTAAATCCTGGACGACGTGATACTCCTTTATCACCAGGAGCTCCAACAACTACGATGATTTTTGGAGTGTTAAATTCACGCTGCATAAAGCTCATTAAAGCCATCATTGAAGCCTTATTATGTGCATAATCAACAATTACAGTACCATGATTCTTTGATGGCAAAGCTTCCATTCTTCCTGGAATAGCAACGTGACGAATACCTTTAGCACATTCTTCATAATTTTCGCCGGCAAGTCCAGCACCAATAATAGCAGCAGTACCATTCATTTCGTTGAAATCACCAATCATTTGAAGAGTGTAGTCACCAGCAATTGGTAATTTCTTAGCTTTATCAGATGCACAGAATAATTTGAATTCAGTTTCTTTCATATCAGTTTCAACTGATTGGAAACGGAAATCAATTGGTTGCTTTAAGTTAGGATTTTCAAAATCATTTCTGGCAAATAAATAGATACTATCTGGATTCGTAGTAGTAGTTGCAGCCGCATAAATCTCATCGAAGTGATCAGACATTGCATTGATAATACACTTACGTGAGTTAACCATTAATTGCAACTTACAGTGCAAATAATCTGCAAAGTTAGGGTGCTCATTTGGTCCAATATGGTCTGGAGTAATATTTAAGAAAAAGCCGAGATCGTAAGTCAAACCAAAGACACGATTTTTCTTATAAGCCTGACTAGAAACTTCCATTACTAAGTGAGTCATACCGTTATCAACAGCTGTTCTCATATCTCTGAACAAGTCTAAACTCTCAGGGGTAGTTAAACTCGCCTTAAATTTATCCTCAGGCTTTGGTCCCACAATATCGTCTACTGATGAAAATAGTGCTGTTCGACCACCATTAATTTGGTCAAGCATCCCCTTCAAGAAGTATGCAGATGTTGTCTTACCCTTGGTACCGGTAAAGGCTACCACATACAAATCATCTTGCGGAAATCTGTAAAAGGCAGCAGATAAAAGAGCCATGGCTTTAGTTACATCTCTAACAACTAAAGCATGCATTCCTTTACCTTCTGGATATGGTTGTTCTGCTACATAACAAGTAGCTCCACTATCTTTAGCCATTGATAAATAAGTAGGTCTAAAGCCTTTACCTTTACAGAAGAACAAGGTATTTGTTTTTATATCACGTGAATCATAGGAAATATAATCCATTTTAGTTGGAACCGCATCTTGAACAGCACTTGATTTAAGCAAGTGGTGTTCCTTCAATATTAAGATGCAAGTGTTTAAAGAAATGCTAGAATCGCTCATTTTTTCTCCCCAATTTTTAAATCAATTCAGCCTAAATTATAGCACACCATCATTTTTCTTTGGGCTATTGAGTGGTAGTTGAATAATAAAACTAGTTAATTCTGATGTTGATTGACATTTAATATTACCACTATGCAAATCAACAATACTTTTAGTTATGGCTAAACCGAGACCAGTTCCACCAGTTTTTAAATTTCTTGAACTTTCTACACGATAAAAACGATCGAAGATCTTTTGCAAAGATTTCTTAGGGATTTGTTCCCCATTGTTTTCAACTCTAAGTTCTACAAATTCGTTATTTACCTTATTTGCAATTAAGTTAATTTCAGTAGCTCCACGTCCATACTTTAAAGCATTTGAAATCAAATTATTTAACATGCGAACAATCATCTTTGCATCCGCATCAATTACGAGGTCTCTTGGCCTAGTTACAACATTAAAAGCGATATTTTTCTTTTCAGCTTCTAATTCAAAACCAGCAGCTACTTGTTCAAGCATTGAATTAACATGCAGAGGTGCCAAAACCAATTTATTATTTGTTGAAGAGCGTAAAGTAGTATATTCAAATAGATCTTCAGCTAAAGCTTTCATTTGAAGAGCTTTATCATAGGCTATTTGGATGTACTTAGTTTGATCTTCATTCAGCTCACTACTCTTTAATAAGCCAAGATAGCCAATAATTGAAGTTAGTGGTGTTCTAATATCATGAGAAACATTAGTAATCAAGTCATCCTTTGATTGCTCTATCTGCCGCTCCTCTTCCATTGAAGCAACAGTACTATCAACTAACGCATTAATTGAATCAATCACTTTTTGCAAATCTGTCTTTACTACAAAAGGAATTCGATGGTCAAAATGTCCATCTGCAATATAGTGTAATTCTTCAATAACGTGACGCAATTGCATTTGTCGATATCTTCTGATTAAGCGCCAATATACTACAATGACATCGCCGACTAACATAAAACTAATAAAAAGCCGTTGCCAAGACCACAAATGCATCCCATTAGCAAAAGTAATGGTTTTCTTCAAAAAGAAAATTCCATTTTCTAATCTTGGATCATTTAAGACAGCTAGGTTAATCAAGATAATGATCGAAAGGTTTAATAGTAAAAGCAAAATAACGGTTATTACGCCTTCACCGAAAAGTTCGCTTTTTTCTTTTGTGGTTAGGATTACTTTCTGCTTTTTCATCCCTACTAAGCCTCTACTTTATAGCCTACTCCCCAGACTGTTTGAATAACTTCTTCACCATCAGTTGCTTTCTGAATCTTATCGCGTAAGTGAGAAACGTGTACCATAACAGTTTTAGCAGAAACCACTGATTCTTGTTGCCACACTCTTTCAAAGATTTCATCAGCACTAAAAACTCGATTAGGATGGCTAGCAAGCATATATAAAATTCCAAACTCTAAGGCAGTTAATTGGATAACCTTACCAGTTAAAGTTTTAACTTCATGTGAATCTTTATTGATCACTAAAGGTCCTACTTCTAATACATCTGGCTTATCATCTTTTACTTCCTTCTGGCTACGACGAAGGAGAGATCTTACCCGTGCCATTACTTCTAATGGATTAAATGGCTTAACTACATAGTCATCTGCTCCAGTAATCAAACCCTGAATCTTATCCATATCACTAGTCTTAGCAGAAACTACCAAAATTGGAATCTCCGAATCTTTTCTAACTTCCTTGATAACTTCGATTCCCGACATTTGTGGCATCATAATATCAAGAATCATTAAGGCAATTTCCGGATTAGTAGAAAGTTTCGTTAAAGCTTCTTTACCGCTATAAGCCGCAATTGGTTCATAACCTTCATTTTTTAAATATATACTTAATAATTCAACGATTTCTTTATCATCATCAACAACTAAGATCTTCATGAGGATTGCTCCTTATCTATAATTATTTATCACATTAAAAATCTATTATTAATATTTTACCCGTTTTCCTTTTAATTACCTAAATTAAACCACGTTTTTAAAGAATTATAAAAAATGGACCCTAGAAAAGCATCTAGACTCCATTTTTAATTAATCTAATTCTTTTTTACCAGTGTACAACTCGTAGTAGTAACCTTTTTGTTTCAAAAGTTCTTCATGAGTACCACGTTCAATAATATGACCATGGTCTAGAACTAAAATAAGATCTGAGTTAACAATTGTTGATAAACGGTGAGCAATAACAAAACTAGTTCTACCAGCAAGTAAGTTATCCATACCGGCTTGTACCATACGTTCAGTTCTAGTATCAATACTTGAAGTTGCTTCATCAAGAATCATCACCGGCTCATCCGCAATCATCGCTCTAGCAATACTTAGCAGCTGCATCTGGCCTTGAGACAAATCGCCCCCATCACCATCAATTACAGTTTCATATCCATCATCAAGTTCATGAATAAACTCATCTGCATGCGCTAAACGCGCCGCTTGATATACTTCATCATCACTAGCATCAGGTTTACCAAAACGAATATTATCCATAATCGTTCCAGTAAAGAGGTGAGTTTCTTGTAAAACAATCGACAAAGAATGTCTTAAATCATTTTTTCTAATTTGAGAAATTGGAACACCATCATAGGTTATCTTTCCAGATTGAATTTCATAAAAACGATTAAGCATATTTGAAATAGTTGTCTTACCGGCACCAGTTTCACCAACTAGAGCCACCTTCATCCCTGGTTTTGCATCAATATTGATATCATACAAAATTTGATGCTCTGGAACGTATGAAAAGTTAACATGATCAAAAATAATATGTCCCTTAATTGGTACCTTTTTAATGTCACCGTTCTTTTCCGGAACATCCCAATACCAGCTATTCTTGACTTCCTTATTAGGAGACATGAGAACATCTCCATTATCAACTTCAGAAGGCTCCTCTTCTAGTTCAAAAATTCTTTGAGCACCGGCTAAAGCTAAAACAATTGAATTCAATTGTTGGGAAATTTGTGCAATCGGCATACTAAACTGACGTGATAACTGTAAGAAAGATGCAATTGCACCTAAAGTTAAAGGAGCCCAACCATTAATTGCAGCAGCTCCTCCAATAAAGGCAATTAAGACATACAATAAGTTACCCATATTACCCATGATTGGAAATAAAATTGTGGCATAGGTATTAGCTTTTCCAGATGCTCCACGCAATTCTTCATTAAACTTATCAAAGCCTTCTTCAGCTTCAGGTTCGTGAGAGAAAACTTTAATGACCTTTAACCCATTTAGCATTTCTTCGTCGTAACCATTAATTTGACCCAGTTTATTTTGTTGAACTTTAAAGTAATGACTAGATCTAACTGTTAAAAATCTAACAATTCCAAAGGATAACGCAAAAATAATAAATGAGAACAAAGTCAATTGCCAACTTAAACTAAACATAGCTACAATAACAAAAATCAAGCTTAGTGCCGAGTTTAAGAATTGAGGTAATGATTGGGAAATCATCTGCATCAAGGTATCGATATCGTTAGTATACCGACTCATGATATCCCCATAGTTATTTTGGTCAAAATAAGCAATTGGTAAAGATTCCATATGGGTAAATGTTTCATTACGAACCCGGAATTGGACTTTTTGGGCTAATACCCCCATCAACATACTAAATAAGTAGTTAGAAAGGAATCCAATTGCATAGATTCCAAACATTACTAAAATGGCGTTTAAAAGTGGTCCATAATTCGGAACTTTTTCATGTAAGAGTGGTGTTACGTAAGTATCAATCAGTCGCTCAATAAATAGTGATCCAATTACAGCAGAAGCAGCTGCTAAAATAATAGTAATTATTGAAACAACTAACATCCAAGGGCTCGTTGTTAAAACTAATTTTAATAAACGACCAAGGACTTTTATTCGATTTCCTTTAGGTTGTGTTTTTTCTTTTACTTGATCCATAACTTACTCTCACCTACTTTCCCGCATTATTTTCTTCTTGGAACTTAGCAATTGAACGATAAAGTTCATTGGTTTTCATTAATTCTTCGTGAGTTCCAATTGATTGAATCTTACCGTGATCCATAACAATAATTCGATCTGCATCCTTAATGGAAACAACTCTTTGAGAAATAATAATCTTAGTAGTGTGCGGCATGTCTTTTGCTAAGGATTCACGAATTTCACGCTCAGTTGTCGTATCCACAGCAGAGGTTGAATCATCTAGAATTAAAATTTCCGGATTCTTCAAAAGTGCACGAGCAATAGTCAAACGTTGTTTTTGTCCACCAGAAACATTATTTCCGCCTTGTTCGATCATTGTATTATAACCATCTGGCATTTCACGGATAAAACCATCTGCATGAGCGACCTTAGCTGCAGCTACAACTTCTTCATGTGTTGCATTTTCGTTTCCCCATTTCAAGTTTTCTTCAACAGTTCCACTAAACAAAACATTCTTTTGTAAAACCATTGCAACTTTATCACGAAGGGCCTTCAATTCGTATGATTTAACATTATGTCTAGCTACTCTAACCGCACCAGATGTTACATCATAAAGACGAGGAATCATTGAAACTAAAGTTGATTTAGATGATCCAGTTTCACCGATAATACCGATTGTTTCACCAGGGGTAATATGTAAGTTAATATCCTCTAAAGCATAATGCTTCTCATCTGGTGAGTATTTGAAGTTAACATGATCAAAAACAATATCTCCATTAGTTACGTCCTTAAGAGGTTTTCGTGGATTTTCGATTGCTGGCTTTTCGGTTAAGACAGCTGCAATACGTTTACCACTAGCCTCAGAAATAACTAATTGAGTAGTGATCATAGCTAGAATATTCAAACTAAACAAAACAGAGTTTGAATATGAAAACATAGAAACTAATTGTCCAGTTTGCAAACTTCCACCAACGATTTCCTTAGCACCAAACCAGCAAATCGCTAAAGTAGAAATGTTAAGAACAGCCATTACAACCAACGCATTAAGTGACATAATTTTCTGCGCTGTTGAGAATAATTTATAAATAAAGCCAGAAGACTTCTCAAACTTTTCAATTTGAGATTCTTCTTGTACGTAAGTCTTTACTTCACGAATTCCACGAATATTTTCACGAACATCTTGGTTCATTACATCATATCCTCTAAAAATACGTGGAAAGTAAGGATATGCACTTTTAATAATTAATGCCAAAATTAAAACAAAGATAGGAGCAATTACCACAAAAATCAAAGATAGCCTTGGACTAATGATAATCGACATAATAATTGAAAAAATCAGCATTAACGGTGCACGAACAGCGATTCTAATTAACATTTGATAGGCATTTTGAACATTGGTTACATCTGTAGTAAGTCGTGTTACCAAGCTGGCACTGGAAAACTTATCAATATTGCTAAAAGAAAAATCTTGGATATGGTAAAACATATCTTTTCTCAAATTAGCCGCAAAACCTGCTGCCGCGTGTGCAGAAACATAACTGGCACTCGCACCCAAAGCTAAAGAAATTAAGGTTAGCACGAAAAGAATTAGGCCCCACTTATTGATATAGCCCATATTTCCTTTCATAATTCCCCTATCAATTAGAATACCAACCAAGTACGGGATCAACATTTCAATTAAAGCTTCACCTGCAACTAGGACTGGGGAAGTCAACGACAATTTTTTGTATTGTCTAATTGACTTACGCAACACATTAACCATATAAAACCCCCGTTCTTTACTTAAAAAAGATAAAAATAAATAGACGCCTCGTGCCGTCTATTTACTCTCCTAACAAATAAATTATTTGTTATCTTTATTTATACTGTAGACTAATTTAAATAAATAGTCACGTTTTTAATTTCGACGATTTTGTCTTCTAGCAGCAATTTCATTTTGACGCTTAATTTGCAATGGATCAACAACATGGTACTTTTGACGGAACCATCTACGAACAAAGAAAGCAATTACCGCTAATACAATGTAAACCCATGGATTTAATACAGGGTTAATCATCTGCATAAATGGCATTGATGTAAATGTAATCCAAACCATTATGATTCCGACTAAAAATACACCTATTAAAATAATTTGCCACATTGGTGGACGTTTACTTTTATCCCTAGTAATTAAATCATTATAGTATGCCATTAAAATACCAAATAAAATTGTAACTGATGCAACAGTTAAAATACCCATTTGTTGCATACCATCTTGTTGCTTAGAACTGTTACTAAATAGTTGAACTACACCAAAGAATCCGGCAAAGATAATAAAGTACAATAAACCATTATCTACGGCATGCATCCAAAACTTAGTCTTAGGTGCTTCTTTTTTAGGATTAGCAATTTCGATTGCTTTTTCTCTTGGAGCTTTTTGATATAAGTTAGATGCTGGAATTCCTTTACGTTGCGCAACAATAATTTCTGGCAAAATTTGATCAATTGCTGGCTCAACTTGATCCATAGTATAGTTTTGATCTTCTGTCAAAAACTTCTCCAAACGAAAAATGTAATCTTGGTTTTTATTACTTAACTTATTACGCAATTCTTTTGGAGACATCTTTTTAATCTCTTCATCACGAGAATTTTGTTCATGCGCCTTTTTTAATTTTTCTTGTTGCGCATTACCTACTGTTGAGTTCTTGGCAGCTTCAGTATGTTCACTTTTATTTTTATCTTTTGGATCCATTCAAAAAACTCCTAAACATTAAATCTAAATTCAATAATATCACCGTCTTGAACTACATAGTCTTTTCCTTCAAGACGAAGCTTTCCAGCCTCTTTAACTTTTTGCATGGTTTCAAGTTCATTTAAATCATCAAATGAAACAACTTCTGCTCGAATAAATCCACGTTCAAAGTCTGAGTGAATAACACCGGCAACTTGTGGTGCTTTCATGCCTTCATGGAAAGTCCATGCACGAGTTTCAGGACCACCAGCAGTAAAGAAAGTACGTAGACCTAAAATGTGGTAAGCAGCCTTAATCAAACGATCAAGCCCAGATTCTTCAACGCCTTCCATTTCAAGAAATTCTTTTCTTTCATCTTCATCCATTGAAGCAATTTCTTCTTCAGTAGCAGCACTAATTCCTAAAGCCTCTGCATTTTCACTTTCAGCATGCTTTTTGACAATTTGGTAGTACTTATCGCTTTCTGGATCAGCCATTGAACTTTCAGCAATATTAGCAACATAAATAACTGGTTTAGAAGTAAGTAAGAATAGTCCCTTAACGATCTTTTGTTCATCTTCATTAAAGTCAATTGAGCGAGCAGCTTTACCTTCTTCAAGAACTGGCTTTAATTTATTTAAAACAGTTAATTCAGCTTTAGCTTCTTTATCGCCTTGTTGAGCAACCTTTTGCACTTTTCCAATTCTACGGTTAACTGCATCTAAGTCCGCAATTGCTAATTCAAGATTAATGGTGTTGATATCTTCTTCTGGATCAACCTTACCAGTAACTGAAGTAATGTTGTCATCATCAAAAGCTCTTACTACGTGAACAATTGCATCAGTTTGACGGATATTTTCAAGGAACTTATTTCCAAGTCCTTCACCTTTTGATGCGCCTTTTACCAAACCAGCAATATCAGTAAATTCAAATGTAGTATGAACAATCTTCTTAGCTGGAATTAATTCTTGAATACGAGCTAGACGACTATCTGGAACTTCAACCATCCCCACATTTGGCTCGATTGTGGCAAATGGATAGTTTGCCATTTCGGCACCAGCTTTAGTAATCGCGTTAAACAAAGTAGACTTACCAACATTTGGTAATCCAACAATACCTGCAGTTAATGACATATTATTCTCCTCTTAATTGGTTTTATTCAAAGTGTGGCACAGCAATATTTTCCTTAGGAACGTAATGTTCCTCTTTTAAGTTAACAGGATCATTTGCTGAGTGCAGCACTTTTTTTAATTTTTTATTGAATTCTGCTCGGGGCATCATAATTAAATGACCACACCCTAAGCACTTAATGCGAATGTCTGCACCCATTCGCAAGATTTCCCACTTATTTTCACCACATGCATGTGGTTTTTTCATCTGTACTACATCGCCCAAATGATACATGAAAAATCACTCCTATTAATTATTTATCTAAATTAATTCCTAGTAAATCTAAAATTCGATTTAATTCATCAGTTGATGCAAAATCAATGGCCAAATGACCATTTCCTTTTTTACCCTCGGTAATATTTACACTAGTACCAAATTTATCAGTTAATTGTGATTCACTAGCCCTAATGAAAGCTGATTTTTTAATAGCCTTTTTCTTAGGTTTCTTTTCTTTTTCGTTTAATTTAGCTACCAGTGATTCTAGTTGACGAACTGTAATTCCGTTCTTAACTACTTTTCTTGCCAAGTCATCAATACTGTCCTTATCTTTCAGACCAAGCAATGTTCTTGCTTGTCCCATTGACAGCTCTCCTCTTTGAAGGAGACGTTTAGTTTTTTGAGGCAAAGTAAGGAGACGAAGATAATTAGCAATGTATGGGCGAGATTTCCCTAATCTTTTAGAAACTTCTGCTTGAGTTAACCCTAAATTCTTTTGCAGCATCTCATAAGCTTGCGCTTCTTCTAATGGTGTTAAGTCTTCACGTTGCAAGTTTTCTAAAACTGCAACTTCCATCATTTGTGCCTCATCAAAGTCTCGAATGATGGCTGGAATTGTTTTCTTCTTAGCTAACTTAGAAGCACGAAAACGACGCTCACCGGCAATAATTTCGTAGCCATTAACTGATTTACGAATAATAATTGGTTGAAAAACACCATTTTCTTTAATGGATTCGGAAAGTTCCTTTAAGCTTTTGTTATCAAACGTTTTTCTTGGTTGATATGGATTAGGTCTAATTTCATCTAAAGAGATTTCAGTAATCTCCTCAGTTTCTTGAACTTGTGGGCTCTCATCAAATAAAGCTTCTAAGCCTCGTCCAAGACCACGTTTTTTAGGTTCTTTAGAGTTTTTTACCATGAGCTTTCAACACCTCTTTTGCTAGAGAATCATATACCTGGGAACCGCGAGATTTTGGAGCGTATTCTGTAATTGGTTTACCATAACTTGGAGCCTCAGCTAACTTGGTAATTCGCGGAATAATTGTCTTATAAACCTTTTTATTAAAGTAAGATTGAACTTCTTTAACAACTTCTGCTCCTAGATTAGTTCTAGCATCCAGCATGGTTAGCAATACACCTTCCACACCCAAATTCTTATTAAAGTGCTTTTGGACTAAGCGAATTGTATTCAATAACTGGCTTAAGCCTTCCATTGCATAATATTCACTTTGAACTGGGATCAAAATCGAATCTGAAGCAGTAAAAGCATTAATTGAAAGCTGACCTAAAGAGGGAGGACAATCGATAAAAATAAAGTCATATTCATGGCTAACCTCATCGATTCCCTGCTTCAATCTTGTTTCACGTGCCATCATTGATGTTAATTCCATCTCAGCACCAGCTAATTGAATAGTAGCAGGAACTGCATCTAAATTTTTAGTTTCTGTATGATGAATGGTTTCAGATAAAGGAATTTCATCAATTAAAACATTATAGATATCTTTATCTACAGTTGACTTTTCAATACCTAAACCAGAAGTTGCATTCCCCTGGGGATCAATATCAACTATTAGAACTTTATAACCATGATTTGCAATGCTGGCACCTAAATTAATCGTCGTCGTTGTTTTACCAACGCCACCTTTTTGGTTAGCAACCGAAATAATTTGAACCATATTTACTCCCTTTGCCTACTTTTTAAGCAATTCAATAGTAATTTTGTAGGAATCACCCTTTTTATCTTCCTTGTATTTCACGGTCATTCCTGAATCTTTTGCCATCTTAATTGCTTTTTTAATTGTATTTATTTGTACTTTAAAATCATTAGCTGTCCGAACCTGAACTTTCTTCTTAGGCTTTTTAGTTTGTTCCGGCTTATTCTCTTCGAGCTCTTCTTCTTTTTCCTTTTCTTGAGCAGCAAAATAACCATCAAGATCTTTTACCATCTCTTCAGTTTCTTTTACAGTTAAGCCACTTTTAATAATCTCGCTAACAGCAGTATCTTGATCTTCTTCATTCAAAGCTAAAAGTGCACGTCCATGACGTTGAGAAATCTTTTTATCAATTAAGAACCCTTGCACTTTTGGCGTTAACTTGAGTAGTCTAATCTTATTAGCAATATAAGATTGAGTCTTCCCCATTTGTTCTGCCAATTCAGTTTGAGTTAAATTATTAACCTTCATCAATTGAACGTAAGCTTGTGCTTCATCAATAGGGTTAAGATTTTCACGTTGTAAATTTTCAACTAAGGCTAAAGAGGCTGCTTTTTCATCATCCATATCTTCAACAATTGCTGGAATTTTTGCCCATTTAAGTGATTGAGCAGCACGAAAACGACGTTCACCCGCAATAATTTCATATTCACCTTCAGGACCATCAGCTGGCTTACGCAAAATAATTGGTTGAAGTAAACCTTGTTCTTTTAGTGTAGTAGCTAATTCTTCAATTGACTCATCACTAAAAGTATGACGGGGCTGATAGCGATTAGGCATAATTTTATCGAGCTCAATTTCTTGAACTTGCTTACTTTCAAGGATCTTTTTTTGACGATTGCCAAATAATGAAAATGCCATAAATTATTCCTCCAATTAAATTTAAAGTGGTTTTTTATTCGGTGTACCAGCTTGACGCGGATATTTCTTAGGGGTCGCTTTTATTTTTTCAACAACAATTAAAGTGCGGTCATCATCTGTATCAGGAAGGGTTAATTCTTTCACATCTTCTACTTTTCCTCCCAATACATCAATCGCATGCTTAGCTTCCGCTAATTCATCTTGTGCCTTTGGTCCTTTTAGAGCAACTAAGTAACCACCAACCTTTGCTAGTGGTAAACAATATTCACTTAAAACACTCATTCTTGCCACTGCACGTCCAGTTACCAAATCAAATTTTTCGCGTAAATCTTTATTTTGACCGGCATCTTCCGCACGGCTATGAACTAAAGTAACTTTATCTAAACCTAAGTCGTTTACAAGTTCATCTAAAAACTTTAATCTTTTACCCAAAGAATCAACAATAGTGATACTTAAGTTAGGACACAAAATCTTAATCGGTAAAGAAGGAAAACCTGCTCCTGCTCCAACATCACATAAAGTTTTCTCACCTTTAAATAGGTCTGGAAATTCTAAAAGTGGAGTAATGCTATCAAAGAAGTGCTTTAAGTAAACCTCATTTTTATCAATAATTCTGGTAAGATTAACCTTTTTATTAAATTCAATTAATTTATCATAATATGTCGCAAATTGTTTTGTTTGCTTCTCATTAAGTTCAAAGCCATATTTTGCGAGCTCTTTTGCAAAAATTTCTGGATTCATTTTTCACCTGTGAAACCTAGTTTCACACTCCTAATTTACCGCAATTAAAGGCGGTTAACAACACTATTATCATCATAAACTAACGTATTTAATTATGTAGTATTTTTTAAGAATCGTCAAAAAACAAATAAGTATTTAAAAATATGTATTTAAATTAAAATCGATAAGCTATAATGATTAGCAAAAGGGGTTAAATGCATGATTGTTACGCTTATTGTGATTCTTTATCTCGGTTATCAAACTTATAAAGGATATCAACTGGGATTTGCTCAACGTGTTATTAATATGATTTTTGGTGCAATTGTATTTGCAGCAGCTATTCTAGGCCAAAATAGCTTGGGAAATTGGTTCTATCAACAATTTTCTGGTAAGGTTGTTCCCACAACAGGCAATATTAGTCTTGAAATAATCGGTTACCGCTTCTTAGCCTTCTTTGTAATTTGGTTTATCGGTAAAATGATTTTAAAGATTTGTAAGGGTTGGCTGCCTAAACGTGATCGTACTAAAAAGGGAATCGGTAATCTATTAGACAATGTTTTAGGAGCAATAGTATCTTTTATTGCTGCTTACTTCTTAGTTTATGTAGCCTTATCAATGTGCCAGGCTTTTCAAAATCCTTGGTTTATTCAACAAACAGTTGATTCACCAATTTTACGAGTAATTATTTATAACACACCAGGTTTGTCAAATGGAGTATTTAAGACAATATTTGGTATTAGTCGAACAGTTGGTTAAAATACTCAGCAAAAATAGGATTCGGAATTACCGAATCCTATTTTTTATACACCAATTCTTTCCATTGAATCATCGTCATATACAAAGATTGCACCATAGCGACCTGCTTTATCATTTTTCCAGCCCGGAATAGGACCACCAGCAAAAAATAGTCGCTTACACTCAATTTCAGCTTGAACAGAATCACGAGTAAATAAGGTTACACCAGCCACATGAGTCTTAACGGGATATCCAGTCTTAGGATCAATAATGTGGTGATATTTTTTCCCATTAATTTCTAAAAAGCGCTCATACGTCCCACTCGTTACAGCAGAACATTCATGAACAGTAGCGGTTGTTAAATTATTACCACGTTTCTTTTTCGGATCTTGCACGCCCAGAATCCATTCCCCACTTGCTCTTTTAGGAGAACTGTTTACAAATAAGACATTCCCACCTAGATTAATAATTCCAGCACGAACATCATAAGCACGCCATAAATCTCTAATTCTATCTGCTATATATCCTTTAGCAATTCCGCCTAGATCCAGCTCCATCCCTTTTTTAGTTAAAAAAACAGTCTGATTATCATCATCTAATCTAACATCTCCTGGATTCGTTAGACCCATCTTTTCTTTAATCTGTTCATCAGTTGGAACATTGGCTCCTTTAAAACCAATATGCCATAATTTTACAACTGGTCCAATCAGAGCATTAAAGCCGAAATTTTGTTTACTTTCATAAACAGCCAGCTTAATTAGATTATATGTACTTGCAGAAACTTGTACGGGATGAATACCAGCTGCATGATTAACGTCCATTACCTCAGAATGGTCTCGATTTACCGTTAATCGATCTTCATATCCGGCAATCAAATCAAAACTCTGATCCAAAATCTTTTTATTCTGGTCACCATAAACCTGTAGCGTAATAACAGTTCCTAATCCGCGACCAACTTTTGAAATTGGAGTTGAAGCATAATTTTCTATCATTTTGATGCCTTCTTTGGTTCTAAGTATAATTCTCTCAAACTTTGAATCATCTCATCATCAACTTTAAGAACATTTTTAATGTAACTATCTATTCCATCATACTTTTCATCAATTAATAAGAGAGCTGTATCCAAATATTCGTTTGCGACACTTGCTAAACTTCTAACGTTAGTACGCAAAATTACACTTCCCCCTTCATCGATTATCTTTTGGTTCATCTTAGCCTGATAATTTCCTAGCATTAAGTTAGAAAATAGATAATCTTGTCTGATAGTTTCCATATCAACGCCCAAAATATATAGGATCAGAACTGTAGCCAATCCTGTACGATCTTTTCCCTCAGAGCAATGAAAAATAATAGCTCCATCTTTAGTATTAGCAAAGATGTTAAGTAAACTATTAAAGGCTTTTTGAGAATATTCCTTACTAACAGAAGAATGGTATTGGTGACACATCGTCTTAAAACCAGCATATTGATCTTTAGTATAGGTCTTTTTTAATTGCAATATCTTTTGATCTGTTTCTGCACTTTGATTTCCATGAATTGGATTATCAATATTTTCAACTCCTGCTGGCACAACATCAGGAGCTAATTCAATTTCTTTAGGTGAGCGTAAATCAACAATTTTAGTTAAGCCATAATTAAGTAAAAAAGTTTCATCTTCTTTAGTCATTTGGCATAACTTTCCTGTTCTTAGAAGTCGATGCATCTTAATTTTTCGACCATCAAAACCTACATAACCGCCCAAATCACGTGCATTTGGCACATGTTGCAGTGGTAAAATGTTTGGACTAATCATTTTGTAATCCCTACTTTTCTAAATTTTTAAAAATAACTTTTTGTCCTGGCTCGATATGAGGAAGCAAGCTACACTCTTCATCGCAGACTCTTCCAAGAACCCTTCCATCTTTATTAACAGGTAAATTTCTCTTAGCAATATGAATTTCGTTACTATTTAAGCCATTGCTATTGATACTAATTGTTCCCACAGGTCGATCCAAAGGTAAATCCTGCGCTTCAAATTTTGGAAGTTCGCCTTCACTACGAAGTCTAACGATATCTTGAGCAAGATACAAATAATTATGCCATTGATTTTCATTGAGAAAAGTATTTTTTTCATCTACATGAAGCGTGATTGCATGATCCTTCGTATAGCGCGCAAAAGACTTAATCGTTTCACTAGTTAGACGATCACCAACAATGACGTTATTGCATGCCAAATCTTTTAAGTTGAGAGCTGCTGCTAATGGATATACGCCTCTTTGTGACTCAAGAGTAGTTTCTCCAGCAAAAAATGGTCCTCTTTTAACTCCATCTCCAGATATAAAAGCTGCTGTTTCTAAATTACAATTGTGAAGCCATTGATTTTTTTCTTCAAACCACTTTTCATCCATTCCTGTTTCTGGCTGGGAATAAAAATCAAATAGGGCTCTAATATGATCAAAGTTAGCCGCCTCTTCTTTTAAATGAGTAATATCTTCTGGTTGTAAGTAAATTGCATTTAAAGATACCCACATAGTTTTAGACAATTTTGATACAAAGCGCATTAATACTTGATCGTTAATTCTTAACCCAGTAACATTAAGCTTCTTTATTTCTTCTGCATCCGCTAAATCATAGCCTAAATAATGTAAATCATCTTGTGAAACATCTGCCATGACCTTTAATTCTAAATCCTTACACCAGCTAGTTAACTGATCTAATCTTTTTAGTACTATGTCTGCTTCATCTTTTAAGCCGGTTAATGAAGTAAAGACTTCCTTAAAACCAGCATTCCTCATTCCAAGCAAATAATTATGATCATCTGCAGTCAAATCTTTATCTAAGTAAACTGAAAAACCGAGCATATAAATCTCTCTTTTCTAAGCTTTGTGAAAATGCTTTCTTTCATTAAAATAATAAACTTTAATGACAAAAAAAGCTAGATAGAAAATTCTACCTAGTTTCTTTTGTACTATAGGAAAATAAGGTTTTAACTTATTTTTGAGCTTGTTCAACAAATTTAACAAAATTATTAAATGCTAAATCAATAGCATGAATAGTCTCTTGGTCTAATAAGTCTCCAGTATTCTTGTCAAACTTATCTGCAGCATGACCAATTAAAACTTCATTTCCTGGCAAAACATTTGCACTTTGATCAGGAGAAAGCAAAATTTCACGCATTTCTTCTTGCGCTCTTGAAGCTCCCTGAATTCCGTAAGATGTACCTAAAACCATTACTGGTTTCATCTTCATTACATCTGCATTTCCTTGAGCATGGCTTCCCGTCCACTCCATTGCACTCTTCAATGCAGAAGGAATACCATGATCATATTCTGGAGTAGCAAAAATCACACCATCTGCTTCACGGATCTTATTTTTAAATTCTTCAACTCTACTATCTGGTTGTGCTTCTTTTTTAAAACGAGGTAAATCAGCAATTTCATATACTTCAATTTCAGCCTGATCTTTATACCGTTTAGCCATAAATTGATCTAAAAAACGATTATATGAAAAATCTGCATTCGTACCAACAATTGCTAGTAATTTCATGGGTCGTTCCTCCTACTTACTTACTTCAGCATAAAAACTATCAAATTCATCAAAGAAATAATCTAAAAACTTAACAGTTCTAGCTGGTAAGTTTCCGTTTTCGTCAAATTGTTCTGGAGCTGTTCCCATCATAAATTCATCACCATTAAAGACTTTGGCACCAAAGCCAGGAGTGGAAAGCACCAGCTTTAAATGACTTTGGCCACGAGCTGATCCTTGTGGTAAAACTGAAGTACCCACAATAACTACCGGCTTATCTTTAAAAGGGTGTTCAGCTGATGAAAGCCATTCTAGTGCACTCTTTAAGGATGAAGGAACTGAGTGTTGTTGTTCTGGCGTAGAGATTAACACTGCATCTGCATCAGCTACCTTTTTAGCAAAGCTAGCTACTGCAGCAGGTTCTTCAACTCCTTCTTTAAACATTGGAAGATCTTTAACCTCTCCCAATTCAATATCATATCTATCAGTAAAATGCTTTTTAATAAAATTTAGTAGATCGCGATTATAAGAATGATCGGCGTTGCTACCTACAATGGCAAAGAGTTTCATTTCTATGTCACCTTTCTTTTAATTATCTTTCTATTAAATTATACTTTTTAATCTCACTATTTTAAAAGACATATTTTAATTTTAATAAAAAAGCACCACTTTCAGTGAATGTGATGCTTGATCATTTTTAAAACTAACCTAGACGTTCTTCAAGAGAAGCGTCACTGTCGGCAGCAAATAGTGAATTTTCTTCAACATTAGTAAGACGGTCATTTAACATTGCTTCATGAATTTGTGCTTTTAAAACACTAATCATTTGAGCTTGTGTAAAGTTTGCCATCTTGTTAATGAGAAGAGTTGCTAAACCTGTAGCAGCAATCCAGTTAGAAATCACAATATGATTGAGTCTTTCTTCAGAAAATTGTTCTGCGTCAAATTGTTGCTTGAATTTTTCAAGTCCAAGTCCCATTAAAGTATCAACAATCATTTGATTTCCAAATTTACCGTCTACAAACATTGCTCTAAACAAATCAACATGTTCTTTAGCAAAGTACAAGTATGAAAGATCTAAATCGATCAAAGGTTCACCTGTAAAGTTCTGTTGAAGAGTGTTAGACTTCAATTCATCAGAAATTTTTGCTAAAACTTGATTACGTAAATCTTGCATGTTTTCAAATTCAAGATAAATTGGTTGAGTTGAGCAGTTAACTGCTTTAGCAATATTTCTTGCAGTTAAACTTTCAATTCCACCACGAACTGCTAATTTATAAGCAGCATCCAGGATTCTTTGCTTATCTATTTCTTTCTTTCTAGCCACTTTAATTACCTCACTTAATTCATATTCATCAACATCAACACATCGAGATCATCTAAAAATAGCAGAATTTCCTAACGTCTGTTATTTTCTCCGTGACTATATTATAACAAAAATATGAAAATGTGGAGAATTTTATATCAAATTCTATAATCTTTTAAACAAACTTGAATCATTATCCCCAGTAAATTGATCATAATGGGAATTAATCATTTCAATAACTTGTTGTTTATCTAGTCCTTCATTTGCAGCAAATGCTAAAAATGCAGCTGAAAGAATGTATCCTTTTTCACGATTATCAACTAAATTATCAGAAAATTCCATATTAATGGTATTATCTTTGTAATCAGTTGTAAGAATAATTTTTTTATCTTCTGGTAAGTCTGCCATTTCAATGCCCTCACTTATTTTTAAGTTTTATACGTTACAATATAGATTATATTATATCAATAGAAAGTGTGAAACCTATGACTTCTCCCGTTGGACGTTCATCTTGTACATCTATTTTAATCGGTAAAAACGCTACTGTAGATGGTAGTGTTATTATCGGCCGAAATGAAGATGCTAAGACTGCTTGGCCTAAGCATCTTGCTTTTAATTCACATCAAACAATTAAAAATAACATTTTTAAGTCAAAAGACAATAAGTTTCAGATGGAATTACCTAACGAACGTTTTTCTTACTCTTCTACTCCTGAATGGACAGATAAATATGGAGTATTTGAAGAAGATGGAATCAATGAATATCACGTTGCAATGAGCGCTACTGAAAGTGCCTATGCTAATGATCGTGTAATGGCTATGGATCCTTTTGACGAAGAAAAAGGTATCTTAGAAGAAGCAATGATAACAATTGTTTTACCATATATTAAATCTGCTCGAGAAGGTGTAGAACGTTTAGGTAAGATCGTTCAAAAGTACGGTGCAGCAGAAGCGGATGGGATTTTATTCGCAGATAGAGATGAAGCTTGGTATATGGAAATTGGTTCGGGCCATCATTATGTTGCTCAACGCATCCCTGACGATTCATACGCAGTAGTTGCTAATCAACTAGCTATTCAAATCATTGATTTTAATGATAAAGACAATTTTATAACTTCTCCTGGAATTCAAGAATTTGTTTACCAAAATAATCTTTGGCCAAGAAATAAACCATTTAATTTCAGATTAATTTTTGGTACACATGATGATTCGGATTTAACTTATAATACTCCACGTGTTTGGAGTGGCCAAAAGCTTCTAACGCCTTCCGTAAATCAAGATCCAGAAAGTTTTGATTTACCATTTATTAGAAAGCCTGATCATCCTGTATCTATTCAAGACGCTCAACGCGTTTTAAGCGATCACTTTAATGGGACACAGTATGATCTAACTAATTCTAAAAACGAAGGTCAACCTGCCTATCGTCCAATTGCTGTAGCTACTACTCAAGAATCTCACCTCCTGCAACTTAGAGAAGAAGATATGACTCATTGGCTAGCAATGGGAATTGCCGCACAAAGTGTTTACATTCCTTTTTACCCACAAGGAACTAAAGTACCAACTATGTTCAAATATGGTAAAGAAGAATTTTCAACTAATTCTGCTTACTGGGTATTTAAAATGGCTAGCGTTTTAGTAGACCGAAATTGGAATAAATATGCAACTAATTTAGTTAATACACAGAAAGCAACGAATCTATCTTTGAATAAACTACGAGCTGAATATGATAAGAAATTGACTCAAGAAAAAGATAAGGATAAAAAAGTAGAGCTCGTAAACGAAGCTAATAAGAAATTAGCTGATGTTGCTATTAAGAATTATCAAAAATTGAATGCCAAATTGATTACTGCTCAGACCGCAGATTCACCACTTCGGTTTAAGATTGATCCTAATTTGTAGAATTGAAGCATTACTAAATGAAAAGAATTCAAGTACCTGCTACAGGCACCTGAATTCTTTTTTATTTGTCTAAAAAATCTTTGGGAATTTTATTTTTAAAAGATAAAAGTTTCTGATACCAAAAATATGAATCTTTCAAGTATCGTTTATAAGTTCCATCTCCAAAATCATCTAAATCAACATATATTAAACCGTATCGCTTAGAAATTTGTGTTGTCGATGGCTGATACCATATCAGTCATTCCCCACATACAATAGCCCATAAGCTCTATTCCATCGTTTTGTATAGAGACTAACATCTGTTTAATATGTTGTCGTAAATAATCAATTCTATAATCATCGTGAATTTTTCCACTTGTAGTCAGACTATCCTTAGCACCTAATCCATTTTCAACAATAAATAGGGGCTTTTGATATCTATCGTATAAATTAATTAATATAGTTCTTAGACCAATAGGATCAATTTGCCATCCCCAATCG
>OOBW01000439.1_pt1 | contig 31646 bp, 28 predicted proteins | sample 1671701 | NCBI WGS metagenome assembly OOBW01 (sample SAMN06348183, study PRJEB24527) | human gut metagenome | biome: human gut; feature: ankylosing spondylitis patient; material: feces | host: Homo sapiens | place: China | collected 2015-10 | reverse complement strand
CCCCAGTGATATGATGCTGTGCGTCATATCCTACTGGGTATTATCTGGCGCAAAACGGCGGCAGATCCAGCAGCTTCGCTGCTGCATTCTCCCCACCAAGCTGTTGAAACGGAGGGATGTCTATCTGAAATTAACACGACACAACGGACGAGCCGGAGCCCACGGCACCTATAACCCCAAACACAATGACCGGAGTTTCAACCTTGCCAACAGTGAGCACATCGACCCGGAACGTGCCAAGGGTAACATCTACTGGGACTGTTTTCACGGTTTCCGTTCGGCTCTCGCTCCACCCGACCCGGATGATCTGGCAGCGACCTTCTCTGAGGGAGAACGACAATTTTACGAGAGCAGCTATTCCAATTTTGTGAAAAGCCAGAACGAGCGCAACGCCAAGATTCGGCACACGGAACGCAACCGCTCCATTCCTGACCTGCTGTCCAGCCGTAAGACCTGCCCGGAAGAAACCATCTATCAGCTGGGAACAAAGGACGACCATGCTTCGAGCGAAGTTCTTCTGGCGGTCGTGACCGAATTCATCGAGGAGTTCAAGGCAAGGTTCGGAGATCATGTTCATGTTTTGGACTGGGCACTGCATCTGGACGAAAGCACACCCCACATCCATGAGCGTCATGTGTTCGACTGCGAGAACAAGTACGGCGAGGTGGCACCCCAGCAGGAAAAGGCACTGGAAGCGTTAGGTTTCGACTTGCCAGACCCGGACAAGCCCCTCAGCCGCCGCAACAACCGCAAAATCTCCTTTGATGCAGCCTGCCGGAAGATGCTGTTTGAAATCGCCAAACGTCATGGGCTGGATTTGGAGGAAGAAGCGGAGTACGGCAACCGCAAGTATTTGGAAAAGCAGGACTTCATCCTTGCCAAGCAGAAGGAGCAGCTTGCCGTCCAGCAGGACAGGCTGGACGAATTGACCCTCAAGGTCAACGACATGGAAACGCTGATCGATGAACTTTCGGCAGCAGCCTATGACAAGGCGGTGGAGGTCGTGACGGACGTGGTACGCACCGAGACCCGCAAGGAAGATATGCGGATGATCGAGGACACAAAAAAGTGGGTGCTGTCCCCGGAACGCAAGGCTCCGCAGGCCACGAGAGAGTATGCAGCCCACCGTTTGGACACCGTGCTGGACAAGTTTCTCAAGACCATGCAATCCACCGCTACCCGCTTGCAGGAGAAGCTGCTGAAGCCGGAAGTTCGGCAGAAAGGCAAAGAACAGGTCAAGGAGAAAGCACGGGATTCCGTTCTGCACCTGTTGAGCCGTTTGCAGGCGGAACAGGCGCAGCGGAAGCCATCTGCGCCGCCTACCGCCGAAAAGTCAGAAAAATGTTTTCAATAATAGTACGAGGTGATGTTTATTGAGCAAAGAAGTCAACGAAGAACGCGCTCCCCGAACCATTACCGATGTGAAGGAAATGCTGTCCAAGCACTCCAATGGCGAAATTCAGCGGACGATCCAGAACTGCATCACGATTTTGCAGAACGACCATGTGCTTGCCGATGCCATCCGGCTGAACTTGTTGAGTGAACGCATCGACATCGTAAAGCCTGTTGGCTGGCCGCGCTCCGGCAAGACGCTGAGCGACACCGACATGAAGTATATCCTGCGCCGAATGGAAAAATACGGCATTTCCAGCGAAAAGAAAATCGAATCTGCCATCCGCATTGTTGCCAACGAGAATCGCTACCACCCCATCCGGGACTACCTGAACGGCCTGAAATGGGACTGTACGGAACGGATTCCCCACGTCCTGCACCATTTTCTCGGTGCTGCGGAGGACGAGTACACTTGCGAAGCCATGAAAATTTTCCTGCTGGGAGCCATCAAGCGGGTATTCCAACCGGGATGCAAATTTGAGACCATGCTCTGTCTGGTAGGCGGTCAAGGTGCGGGGAAGTCCAGCTTTTTCCGGCTGCTGGCGGTCAAGGACGAGTGGTTCTCGGATGACCTGCGGCGGCTGGACGATGACAACGTGTACCGAAAGCTGCAAGGCCACTGGATCATCGAAATGTCGGAGATGATCGCCACCGCCAATGCCAAGAGTATCGAGGAGATCAAAAGTTTTCTTAGTAAACAGAAGGAAACCTATAAAGTCCCCTACGAGACCCATCCTGCCGACCGTCTGCGCCAGTGCGTCTTTGCTGGCACGACCAACCGGCAGGATTTTTTGCCCCGTGACCGCACAGGCAACCGCCGCTTCATCCCTGTCCCGGTGGATGCAGAGCTGGCCGAGGTGCACATTCTGGACAACGAGGAAGAATCCCGTTCCTATATCGACCAGCTCTGGGCAGAAGCCATGACGATTTACAACAGCGGCGACTACAAGTTGGCATTCAGCCCTGCCATGCGGGAAACGCTGCAAGCCCACCAGCAGGACTTCATGCAGGAAGATGCGCAGGCTGGCATGATCTACGCCTTTCTGGAGGACTACACGGGTGACCGGGTGTGTTCCAAGCAGCTTTATGCGGAAGCGCTGGGCAACACGAATATCCCGGCAGAGTGGGAGACCCGCGCTATCTGTGAGATCATGAACACGGGAATTTCGTGCGGCGATATTCAAGGCTGGCAGGCGCACAAGACCGCCAAGCGTTACCCGAAGTACGGCGTTCAGAAAGGCTGGGAGCGCGTAACCAGCCCCGAAACCGGGGCTGAAAATTTCTCCGAAATAACGGATGCGGAAGCCGAGCAGCTGGGCTTTCCCTTCTGACGAGCAGCGGTTACACGTCTGGTTACAGATTCGGTTACGATCTAGTTACGGCGAAAAATCCGCATGACTGCTGCGTTTTCATTTTTCTGTAACCATGTAACCTTAAAAAGAGAAGAAAAAGTATAAAGCCCACCGGATGCCCTGTGTGCAGAAAAAGAGAGTTTTCCTGCCCGGTTACAGGCGTTCGGTTACAAGGAATTGGAGGTCTGCCTATGAAGGATGTCCCGATTTGGGAAAAGAGCAATTTAACGCTGGAGGAAGCTGCGGCTTACTCTGGCATTGGCATCAACAAACTGCGTGAAATTACGAATGAAGATAAATGCAAATTCGTCCTTTGGGTGGGAAACAAGCGTCTGATCAAACGTCGCCTGTTCGATTGCTTTGTCGAGCAAGCATATTCTATTTGAGAGGTTGCCAAAGGCTACAAATGTGAAACCGTCCTTTTCTCATTCGCTGCGGGTGGAAATCGCATGGTTGATGTGTTATACTGACACTGACCTTATAGATGCGCTTTTCACAGAAAGGAGCTTCTAAATGCCTGAAAAGCGCAAGGATAGCAAGGGCCGTGTTTTGAAGGATGGCGAAAGCCAGAGAGCAAACGGCACCTACGACTATCGTTATACCGATATCCACAAGAAACGGCGTTGTATTTACGCTAAATCCCTGACAGAGCTGCGAAAAAAAGAGGAAGAACTGTGGCGCGATCTGGCAGACGGCATCGACTACGCCGCCGGAGAGATGACGGTGGCTGATCTGGTTGACCGCTATATGAACCTGAAACGTGGGTTGAAACCCAATTCACTTCGGTCGTACAACACAGCGGTCAAGCGGATTCATGCTGACCCTTTCGGGCAAAAAGCCATCAAAACGGTAAAATTGTCCGATGCGAAAGGCTGGTTCGTGTTTCTGCATGACAGCGGTTTCAAGCAAAACACCATAGGAATCCTGCAAAGCGTTGTCAGACCGGCGTTTGAGATGGCGGTGGAGGATGACATCATCCGCAAGAATCCATTCAAGTTCAAGCTGTCGGACGTTGTGCCGAAGGACGCTTATGTGCGCAATGCCCTGACCAGAGAACAGCAGGAGAAATATCTGCAATTCGTTCAAGACTATGGCGGCAACTATTATGATGATATCGTCATTCTTATGGGAACCGGCTTGCGTGTGAGTGAGTTGTATGGCCTGACACGAGCAGATATCGACTTTGAACGGCACTGTATCCATGTCCGGCGGCAGCTTTGCCGGACGGCTGAAAAGCCCTACTTTGTCACACCGCCGAAAACAAAAAGCGGTATCCGCAATGTTCCCATGACAGATACCGTTTGTGCGGCGTTGCGGCGTGTAGTAAAAGCCAGAGCATCCACAAAGGTAGAAGCGCTGGTAGATGGTTGCAGCGGATTTCTCTTTCTGGACAAGTCCGGGATGCCGAAGGTGGCAATGCACTTGGAAAACTATATGCGTGGCGTGCAGGGAAAGTTTGAGAAGGCGTACGGCAAACCTGTTCCGCGCATTACACCTCATGTGCTGCGACACACCTTCTGCACCAATGTTCAGCAGGCCGGGCTGGATGTAAAAAGCCTGCAATACCTGATGGGACACTCCAATGCCAGTGTGACGTTGGATGTCTACACGCACAGCAGCTTTGAATCGGTTGAAAGAGCCTTTGAACAGATCGCCGGCAACCTGTGATTTTCGACGCATGAAGCGGAATTGCTTACGCCGAAACTTACGCCAAAACTTACGCCAATCACCCGGTAAGTGGCGTAGATTTGCGTAGAAAAGCGTGGGTCGTGCAAAAACGGAGAATCTGGAAAAATCGGCTTGTAGCCTTGATAATTCTACAAAAGTCTACGTTTCCCGATATTCGTGATTCGGCTCCAAAAGTGTGGTTTGGAAGGGCGGCATGTACTAAGCCGCACCGGCTCCCCATACCAATTCAATACGCCGCAGAAGGCAGAACTTCCCACCCGGGAGGCTCTGCCTTCTTTTTGTTTATGGGCCCCCTTTCCTGTCCATCCTAAGCGGGAGAGGGGGTGTTTTCATGTCCGGCAAACGGGTGCTGGTCCTGTATGGAACCCTGCTGTTCTGCTTTGCGGCGGTGGTCTGCCGCCTGTACTGGCTCTGCTCCGACACGGCCTATGGGGCCCGGGCGGCGGCGCAGAGCGTGGTCACCCTCCACCTGCCCGCCCGGCGGGGCAATTTTTATGATCACAGGGGGCAGCTCCTCACGGGGCAGACCACCCGCTGGATGGCCCTCTGCGTGCCCGGGGAGGGCAGCTATGCCCGCCTGTTCGCCTACACCGATGCCGCCGGGCAGGCGGCGCTCTACCAGAAGCGGAACGCCGCGTCCCCGTTCTTGCTGGAGGTGGACCGGGATGTTTCCGCGCTGGGCGTTTCCTGCTGGCCGGCGGCACGGCGAAGCTCTGCCGCCCCGCTGGCAGTGCAGCTGCTGGGGTATCTCGATGGCGAGGGCCATGGTGCTGCCGGTCTGGAAGCCGCCTTTGACGAATTGCTCACCGGCAGCGGGGCGGGGGATACCCTGCTCTGCACCGTCAACGCCCAGGGAAAGCTGCGGGCCGAGCCCGTCCTCACCCCCGCCGACAGCGGGGCCGTGGGGGTGCAGCTGACCCTTTGCCGGGAGATCCAGCAGACCGCCGAAGCCGTGGCCAACGAGACGATGCAGAGCGGCTGCATTCTGGTGCTGGACACCGCCAACGCCAAGGTCCGGGCCTGCGTCAGCCACCCCGGCTATGACCCGGAGAACATTTCGGCCAGCCTGAACGCCCCGGACAGCCCCCTGCTGGAACGGGCGTTCCAGTGCTATGCCGTGGGCTCGGTGTTCAAGCCAGTGGTGGCGGCAGCGGCGCTGGAGGCAGGGGAGAACGGCTTTGTCTACACCTGCCCCGGCTGGTGCGCGGTGGATGGCCGGATCTTCCGCTGTGCGGGCGGCATTCCCCATGGTGAGGTGGATCTGGCCGGCGCGCTGGAAAAGAGCTGCAACGGCTACTTCATCCGGCTGGGGCAGGCGCTGGGGGCCGATGCTGTCCGCGCCATGGCAGAGAAGCTGGGCTTCGGGCAGGCGATCCCGCTCACCGATGCCCTGCACACGGCGGCTGGGGTCCTGCCGGAGCGGGAGGCTCTTGCGTCCAGCGGGGCCTACGCCAATTTCTGCTTCGGGCAGGGGGAGCTGCTGGCATCCCCCCTCCAGGTCGCCGCCATGATGAACACCATTGCCTGCGGGGGGATCTGCCGCACCCCGCTGCTGCTGGAGACCACTCTGGACGAGACCACCGGCGCGCCCCTCACGGCGCTTTCCCATGTCCGGAGCAGGCGGGTGCTTACAAAGCGCACCGCCGCCGCCCTGCAGGCCCTGTTGGCGGGTGTAGTGGCCGGGGGCACCGGCCATGAGGCCGCCCTGCCCGGCCAGACCGCGGCAGGCAAGACCGGCACGGCCCAGACCGGCCAGTTTTCCGGCGGCACAGAGCTGAAAAATTACTGGTTTGCGGGCTTTGTCCCGGCAGAGCAGCCCCGCTATACCATCGTGGTGCTGCAGGACACGCAGGCCGAGCCTGCCTTTTCCAGCGCGGCCATCTTTGCCCGGGTGGCGGCAGGGCTGGAAATTCTGGCCCCGTAGCCCACGGTTTTTCTTGCATTTCCCGGCCTTTTGTGCTATCATACACTTGTATTTGTATGCAGTCTCTATGAAACTAAAGATAAAAGGAGCGTTCCATCCATGTCTGTCATTGAAATCGTCGGCGGTGCCATCCTGCTGGTCGTCTCGGCCGTCATCATCCTCCTCACCCTGATGCAGCACACCCACGGTCAGGGTCTGGCCGGTGCCATCAACGGTGGTGTGGGCGGTGCCAACAATGCACGCCTGACCCCTGCGGATCAGATGCTGGCCAAGGTGACCCGCATTGCAGGCATCGTGTTCTTTGTGGTGGCTATCCTGGCCTGTGTGTTCGCCAGCCGTCTGGCCTGAGCACCCGTGTACAGCCCCGTGTAAGGCGGGGCTGTTTTTCTGTCTAAACCTCTCGTGGGAAAGAAGTTGTCCGGGTTCCATTGGAGAATGCCGGAAAAGTGTTAAGGAGAAAAATATGTCATTACGCGATAAAATTGAACATGCCATCCAGAACCAGCCCTGCATGGTCAAGGACCTCAAGGCAAAGTTCGGCGGCGACCGTGCCGCGGACCGCAAGGTGATGGAGGCTCTGGACGAGCTGGTGCACGACGCTGTGATCTGCCAGAAGTCCGGCGTGTTCTTCACTGCCCGCTCCGGCCGTGCCGAAAAGGCCCTGCCCTGCAAGGTGGTCAAGCTGGGCAAGAACTTTGCCTTTGTGATGCTGGAGGATGAATCCGGCGATATCTTCATCCCGGGCCGCTTCACCCGCGGTGCCATGCCCGGCGATTCCGTTCTGGTGGAAAAGTTTGCCCACCCCCGGGTGGAGGGCAGCGATGAGGGCGAGATCCTTGCCGTGCTCGAGCAGAAGAACGACATGGTGGGCACTGTCCGCCGCATCGAGGGCCGCCTGAAGTTCGTGCCCGATGACTGCCCGGCCATCTCCATGACCATCCAGCGCGACTGCGAGGGCGGCGCGAAGGACGGCGACAAGGTGGCTGTGGAGATCCTGCAGCGCGGGACCCGGCAGGAGGATCACCGCGTGGGCGTTTCCATGCGCTTTGGCAGCTGCGAGGAGGCCAAGCGCTGCGCCAAGGCCCTGCTCTATGCCAAGGACATCCACACCCGTTTCCCCGAGAAGGTGCGGGACGAGGCCAAGAAGTTCGAGGACATGACCGTGTCCGAGGAGGACTGCAAGGGCCGCATGGATCTGCGCGCTCTGCCCATCTTCACCATCGACAGCGCCGAGACCAAGGATATCGACGATGCTGTCAGCCTGACCCGGCTCCCCGGTGGCGGCTATGAGCTGGGCGTTCACATCGCCGATGTCTCCCACTACGTCAAGCCCGGCAGTGAGCTGAACGAGGAAGCCTTCAACCGCGCCACTTCGGTCTACTATGCGGATCAGGTCGTGCCCATGCTGCCCAAGAGCCTTTCCAACGGCATCTGCTCCCTGAACGAGAAGGAGCTGCGCCTGGCGTTCTCCTGCCTGATGCGTCTGGATCAGGACGGCAATCTGACCGACTACAAGTTCGTCAAATCCATCATCTGCAGCCGGGTCAAGGGCGTGTATTCTGAGATCAACGCCCTGCTGGCCGGCACTGCCGATGCCGAGACCCAGGCCAAGTATGCCGAGGTGCTGGATCAGCTGCCCGCCATGAAGGAACTGTACGCCCACCGCGCCCGCCTGCGCAAGGAGCGCGGCTGCATCGATTTCGAGAGCGGGGAAGTCAAGCTCATCCTGGATGAGAACGGCCACTGTATCGATGTGAAAAAGCGTACCTCCGGCGAGAGCGAGGCCATGATCGAGGAGTTCATGCTGCTGGCCAACCAGTGCGCCGCCCACTTTGCCCGGGTCAAGCAGATCCCCTTTGTCTACCGTGTCCACGAGGAGCCCAACGGCGAGAAGCTGGAGCGCCTGCACAGCCTGCTGCAGGCCTGCGGCATCAACGACCACTTTGCCAAGGAAGTGCCCACCCCCAAGGAGCTGAGCGCCATTCTGGAAGGTGTGCGCGGCACCCCGTTTGAGCAGATCGTCAACACCGGAATGCTCCGCTGCATGTCCAAGGCCTGCTATGAGGAAAAGCCCAAGGGCCACTATGGTCTGGTGCTCAAGGATTACGCCCACTTCACCAGCCCCATCCGCCGCTACCCGGATCTGGCCATCCACCGCATGATGACCGACCTGCTCAGCGGCACCGACAAGGAGACCATGATCGTCCGCTACACCGATTTCGCGGAGAAGGCCTCCAAGCAGTCCAGCGAGCGGGAAGTGCTGGCCGTTCAGATCGAGCGCAAGGCCGAGGATTACTACAAGGCCGAGTACGCCCGCCGCCATCTGGGTGAGTGCTACGAGGGCATCATCTCCGGCGTGACCCAGCGCGGCATCTTCGTGGAGCTGGAGAACGGCGTGGAGGGCTTTGTGCCTGCTTCCAGCCTGACCGCCACCGGCACCACCCTCACCGAGGGCATCCGCCTTTCTGACCCCGCCTCCGGCAAGACCTGGAGCCTGGGCGACAGCATGATGATCACCATCGTCCGCGCCGATATCAACCTTGGCAAGGTTGATTTTGAGGTGGCACCTGAGGCGAAGTAAAAGCTTATAAAGTAAAACGACGTGCAGTGTTTCCTTGTAAGGGAAATGATGCACGTCGTTTTGTATTCAATGGGCGATTTTTAGCAGTTGCCGTTCGCGGAGTAATAGGTTCTGCAAGTATTCATTTTCAGCTTCGGTTCGGTTGACTTTATTTGTCAATTTCTGAATCTCAGCTTCGTATTCATCCAACAAAGCCTCATAAGCGTCCCGTTCTCTTTCAAAAGACTGGCTTTGTGCCAAGAACTGATCAGCTTGTTCGAGGAGCTTTTTTTTCATATACATCGGAAGCACGCGCATAACCGGCTTGTTCGCCCTCATGAACATACGGTTTTGTTTCGTGCTCGATGATTTTATCCAGCAAAGGTGACGAAAGAAAGGCAGGACCAATGAGACTGGTCACAGCAGGATGCTCCCGAATAAAGTCGGATTGTGCATGAACAGAATCTTGAAAGCGTTTTAAGAAACTCATAATGTAACGTCCTCCAAATTTAAATCGTTTTTCAGAATCAATCGGTCAAAATTGCCAAGAATAAATTCCTGTTTGAGCTGTTCGATATAATCGGTGTCGTAGAACAAATGATGCAATGTAATTATCAGTCCTCCCCAGTCTATCTGTCGGATGGCTTCTTCATTTCCGGAAAGAATGTTTCCACCGACCCAGAGCAGATTACTGCTGGTGACGATGACATTGGAATACAAAATGATTTTCCGTGTCCGGACGCTGAACAGTTCGGGTGCATTATCAAAACTGGAATCAAATGTAAGGGCATGGAGTGTTGCGATCAGAAGATTGATAAGATCAGCTAGCTTTGCAGACGTACCAAATTTTACAAGATCGCCGGTGCTGATGAAGGCGGTTAGCTTTTCCACTTCCGCGTTGGAAAGAATCAGGTTGACACCAGGAATCTGGATGCCACAAGGGGTATATAAGTCCGTTCCAATGTGGAGAATCTGCTTAATCAATGCAGCGACAAAAACGTTCGGGTTTTCTTGGGTGCGCTCGATCATAGCTGAGAGCATTGCAGCAGTCGAAGCACAGGCGGCAATGCGTGGGTCTTTGAAGTTGGATGTATAGATTACATGGTTCGTTGTCAGGAGAGGGAGCGAAACGGAGTTGGAAAGAGCAGCTTTTTGCACACAGGAGATGGTGTTGGTCATAATGTTACCAGTGCCAAAAATCAAGCCCAGAATCGGATCATGTCCTAATGTGGAAAAGCGGTGATTCGCTCCCTTGAATAAATGAAGATCATCGTTTGGAAGCAGGTCGGAAAAATCGAAATCCCAAGTGCGGCCTTTCCCCAAAAGAGAGCGGATGGCATCCTGTGTCAGCGGAGATGTGGCATCGTAAGGGACACCAGACGTGGTGAGAATGTGCATCATAGAAGCATGATACAGGAATTCTTGTGAGGGTTCATTGGAATCGAAATGCCGGAAAATTTTTTCCTGCAAAGAGTGCAGAGCCTTTTCAGTTTGATTTTGATTGCCTGCCGGTTCTACCTTCGTGAGTTTGTCTAAAACCATGATTCGTGTTGCTTGTAAAGCGACGGCAGCAAACAGAAAGCGGATGTCCGACCCTGTCAATCCGGTCCTTTGCTCGAATTCGGCATCAAGAGCTGCAAGATGTTCTCTGGAATGATGTGCCACGTCCGCTGCACGGTAAGATTCATTTGTGATCTTCTGCATGTTGCGAAGTGTGGCATCGGATTTTTGTTTCAATGCGGAACGCTTGGATTGTAAGACTTCGAGCGACATTAGAACACCTCCACTGGGCATTAAGCGTTATCCTCAGTATAGCACATTGCTGGAAAACGGAAAAGGAAATTTCCTTGAAGAGCCAGAGAAAATGCCGGTTGGCTACTTTAGTGCTAGAAGCAAAGATAGAACCCCCACGATTGTAGTGAGGTCAGGAGAAAATTAAAGTGCACTTCACACTTTCTCCATATTTCCGACAATGGTTGTGTTTTGTATAAATTTTATACACTGTTCAGGATTTGTTTGTTGTTCTGAAAAAACCACTGGGGTATACTAAGCACAACGAAAGGGAAGACGACACAGAACCATGAACGCGGTCTTCCCAATACGATTTACAGGAGGTTCCCAGTATGTATTATTCCAGTGGTAACTACGAAGCATTTGCACACCCCAAAAAGCCTGAGGGCGTTGACAATAAATCTGCTTACCTCATCGGCTCCGGTCTGGCGGCCCTGACTGCCGCCTGCTACCTGGTCCGTGACGGCCAGATGCAGGGCGACCACATCCATGTGTTTGAGAAGGACCCGCTGCCCGGCGGTGCCTGCGACGGCTACAAGTACGATATCGGCTATGTCATGCGCGGCGGCCGTGAGATGGACAACCATTTCGAGGTCATGTGGGATCTGCTCCGCTCCATCCCCTCGCTGGAGACCGAGGGTGCCAGCGTGCTGGACGAGTATTACTGGCTGAACAAGGAGGACCCCAACAAGTCCCTCTGCCGTGCCACCGTCAACCGCGGCCAGGATGCCCACACCGACGGCAAGTTCGCCATCTCCGATCAGGGTGCCATGGAGATCATGAAGCTCTTCTTCACCCCGGACGAGCAGCTGCAGGATAAAAAGATCACCGATATCTTTGATGATGAGGTGTTCTCCTCCAACTTCTGGATGTACTGGCGCACCATGTTCGCCTTTGAGAACTGGCACAGCGCGCTGGAGATGAAGCTCTACCTCAAGCGCTATATCCACCACATCGGCGGTCTGCCCGATTTCACCGCCCTGCGCTTTACCCGCTACAACCAGTACGAGTCCATCATCCTGCCCATGGTCACCTACCTGAAGGACCATGGCGTGGACTTCCAGTACGAGACCAAGGTCACCGATGTCCAGTTCCGGATCGAGGGCGGCAAAAAGCAGGCCAGCAGCGTGACCGTGGATCACAAGGGTGAGAGCAGGATCATCGACCTCACCGAGAACGACCTGCTCTTCATCACCAACGGCGGCTGCGTGGAGAGCTGCACCATCGGCTCTCAGGATAAGGCCGCAGGGTTTGATCCCACCATCAAGCCGGGCAACGGCTGGGATCTGTGGAAGAAGATCGCTGCACAGGACCCCTCCTTCGGCCATCCCGAAAAGTTCTGCTCTCAGCCGGAGCTGTCCAACTGGGAAAGCGCTACCATCACCACCCTGGACGACAAGATCCCCCAGTATATCAAGAAGATCTGCAAGCGTGACCCCTTCAGCGGCCACACCGTCACCGGCGGCATCGTCACGGTCAAGGATTCCAGCTGGCTGCTCAGCTGGACCCTGAACCGCCAGCAGCAGTTCCGTGACCAGCCCAAGAATCAGCTCTGCGTCTGGGTCTACGGCCTGTTCAGCGACAAGCCCGGCGATTACGTCAAGAAGCCCATGCGCGACTGCACCGGCCGCGAGATCTGCATGGAGTGGCTGTACCACATCGGCGTGCCCGAGGAGGACATTGCCGAGCTGGCTGAGCACAGCGCCAACACTGTCCCTGTGATGATGCCCTATATCGATGCCTTCTTCATGCCCCGTGCCTTCGGCGACCGCCCCGACATCGTGCCCCAGGGCGCTGTCAACTTCGCCTTCCTGGGCCAGTTTGCCGAGACCGGCCGTGACACCATTTTCACCACCGAGTACTCCATGCGCACCGGTATGGAAGCGGTTTACACCCTGCTCAACATCGACCGCGGCGTGCCCGAGGTCTGGGGCAGCACCTATGATGTCCGCAGCCTGATCGATGCAACGGTCAAACTGCGTGACGGCAAGAAGATCACTGATATGGATCTGCCCTTCATCCAGCGGGTGGCCCTCAAGGAAGTGCTCAAGAAAATCGAGGGCACCGACCTTGAGAAGTTCCTCAAGGAATACCATGCCATCTGATGCTGTCTGAGAATCGTCCCCCGATCCTCTGACCCTCTTTTCTGAATGCGGCAAAGGGCTGTTGCAAGCCCTCTCCGTCATTGCTGCGCAATGCCACCTCTCCCGAGGGGAGAGGCAATTGATCTCCCAGATTCAGCTTCTGCTGACCTTGGAGATGCGTTGGCTCCCCCTTTGGGGGAGCTGGCGAGCGGTAGCGAGACTGAGAGGGTGAGTGACAGCCTTTTGCCCTTTTTTTGCCATTTTGCGAGAAACTGCCCAAAACCGAACCTCTTTTGTGAAAGAACTTGACACAGAATTTACAGTTTTCTCTTGCGATAAATGGGGAACTGTGTTAAGCTGTAAATAAGAATGTGCTCACCCCGAGAGCACCCAAGATAAAAAGGAGGTCTTTCCCTGTGAAACAGTTCATTACCCGCCGCAGCTTTATCAAGGCTGCCGGTGCTGCCACGGCACTGACCGCAGTTTCTGTCGGTGCACCCGCCGCCTTTGCGGAGGAGACCAATTGCTTCTTTGGTGACAAAGCGGATGTGACCATCCTCTACACCAACGATGTCCACACCTATATCGACAACAAGTCCCCCAAGCCCACCTATGCTGCCATTGCTGCCCTGAAAAAGAGCATCGAGGACACCGGCCGGGATGTGCTGCTGGTGGATGCAGGCGACCATATCCAGGGCACCGCTTACGGTTCCATGGATGACGGCGCTACCATCATCGAGCTGATGAACGAGGCCGGTTACGATCTGGCCACCCCCGGCAACCATGAGTTCGACTACGGCATGGCCCGTGCCAAGGCTGTGATCCAGGAAGCCGACTTCCCCTATGTCTCCTGCAACTGGGTCGATCTGCGCACCGGCTTCAACGTTCTGCCCAGCGTCAAGTTCTTCTTTGTGGGCGGCCGCAAGATCGCCTTTGTGGGCGTGACCACCCCCGAGACCTTTACCAAGTCCACCCCGGCTTACTTTATGAACGATGCACAGACCAAGTACATCTACGACATTCTGGGCGGCGAGGACGGCCAGAAGCTCTACGATGCCGTTCAGAAAGCCATCGACAAGGCTGAATTCTGGGGCGCTGACACCATCATCGGTCTGGGCCATCTGGGCGTTGACCCCTCCTCCTCTCCCTGGACCAGTGAGGAAGTCATTGCACACACCCACGGCTTTACCGCTTTCATCGACGGCCACTCCCACACCGTGATGGCCAACAAGCAGGTCACCGATGCTTCCGGCAAGGCAGTCACCCTGACCCAGACCGGTTCTTACTTCAAGAACATCGGCAAGATGACTGTGGGCGCAGATGGCACCATCACCACTGAGCTCATCAACACCTACGAGGGTCTGGATGCTGCCGTGGCCGCCACTGCCTCCAACTGGATCAGCGCAGTGGACGATATGCTGGGCGAGGAGATCGCAGTGGGCGATACCAAATTCTACATCAACGATCCCGCCACCGGCAAGCGCCGCATCCGCTCCGGCGAGACCAACCTCGGCGACTTCGTGGCCGACGGCATCTACACCTACTTCAACGAGATCGAGGAGCTCCACTGTGATGTCGCCATTATGAACGGCGGCGGCATCCGCACCGATGTGGAGGCTGGCCCCTGGAGCTTCAAGACCTGCAAGACCGTCAGCCCCTTTGGCAATGTGGCCTGCCTGATGTCCGTGACCGGCCAGCAGATCCAGGACGCTCTGGAGTTTGGTGCCCGCTTTGCCGGTGCTGAGGGCAAGGAGAACGGCGGCTTCCTGCAGGTGGCAGGTGCCAGGTACACGATCCACCCCATGATCCCCAACACCGTTCAGACCGACGATAAGAACGTCTGGATCGGCAGCGCCACTACGCCCCGTGTCAGCAATGTGGAGATCTACGACAAGACCACCGGTACTTATCAGCCCCTTGACCCGAACGCCACCTACGCTCTGGCCGGCATGAACTACACCCTGCGCAATCTGGGCGATGGCTTTGCCATGTTCGATGGCGCGACCCTCATCAAGGACTATGTCTCTGAGGACTACCTTGTCATGTCCAGCTATGCAGCCATGTTCGGCGGCGTGGATGCCAACGGTCTGCCGCATCTGGCAAGCGCCAACAGCCCGCTGGCCGATTACCCCGGCTACCTGCTCAACTACGAGGACCCGTACGGCGCAGGCCGCATCCAGATGATCTGGTAAATTAAGGATACGACCCTCTCTGTCAAAGCCTGCGGCGTTGACGGAGAGGGTTATTTTTAAGTGGCATTGTCAGCAGGAAACGAACCCGGTTCGTGGATCAGGATAGGGGAAAGTTGCACAAATCCGGCAGAACATCCTTGTATACTACGCCAAAGTTTGTAACTTTTTTTATTTGTTTGCTTGCGAACGATCTGCGCTGGAAGTATAATAAACAGGCAAGTAATATATCAGCTGTGCTGTGGCAGGCACAGAAACAAAGGAGAAACATTATGCAGACACGGTATACCAGCGCCGACCAGTGGGCAGAGGCCAAGGACGGCGTGATCCCTGCACCCTACGCTCTGGAAGAGGGCGAGCAGATCATTGACCAGTATCTTGAGCCGGTCATCTTCCACAACGTCAACGGCCCCGACATCGGTGTGACCACCTGCGGCGTGATCGTCAAGGACGGCCTGTACTTTAAGGATCTGGACAACAGCGGCGAGCTGGCCCCCTACAAGGATTGGCGGCTGAGCCCTGAGCAGCGCGCTGAGGATATGGTCAAGCACCTGCGGCTGGATCAGCAGGCAGGCCTTGTGTTGAACACCCTGTTCAACACCCCTGTGGTGCCCACCCGTGCCGAGGCCACCAACGCCGAAGGCAAGCTGGAGCTGGGCAAGATCTACAAGCACCACAACCCCGGTGAAAAGCCCATGCCCGGCCCTCTGCCCGGCATGACCGTCAGCATTGATGACAGCCACGTTCTGGAAAAGCACATCGCCGCCGGTGTTTACCGCGGTGACATGCGCTGCGAGGCCGGCATGGTGGCCCTGTACCACAACGCCGGCACCCAGATGCTGGAATACGAGGCCTGCAAGGGCGGCGTGGCCATTCCGTACTCTCTCCACACCAACCCCATCAACATCGGTTACCCGGACTCTCTGGGCATCGGCGCGGCTGTCATTGGCGACGGCAACACCGATATGGTCTATGAGATGGCCCAGACCGACCGCAAGATGATGAAGGCCGAGGGCCTGAACATCATGTACGGCCCTCAGGTCGATGTGACCTCTGACCCCCGCTGGCCCCGTACCTCCGGTACTTATGGCGAGCGTCCCGATGTCACCAGTGACATTGCCGAGGCTCTGGTCAAGGGCTATCAGGATGGCGACAACGGCCTGAACGAGGGTTCCGTTGTTCTGACCATCAAGCACTTCCCCGGCGATGCCCCCTCTGAGAATGGCTTTGAGCCCCATGTGCCCATCGGCCAGTGGCGCATCTACCGCACCCCCGGCTCTATGGAAAAGTATCATCTGCCCCCGTTCCAGCGCGCCTTTGACCACAAGGTCTCTTCCATCATGCCGGACTACTCCCGTATTGCCACCGATGGCCGTGCTGTGCCCCAGACCTACCGGGGCGAGGTGACCAGCACCGAGGAAGTGCCCAGCGCTTACAGCAAGGAGTTGATCACCGATCTGGCCCGGAACAAGATGGGCTTTGATGGCTATGTCAACTCCGACTCCGGCATCACCACCGTTCAGATCTACGGCGTGGAGAACCTCACCGAGCCTGAGCGCTACGCCAAGGCCATCTCTGCCGGTACCGATGTCATCGGCGGCAACACCGACCCCGAGAACATCGTCAAGGCTGTGGAGGACGGTCTGCTGCCCAAGGCAGATCTGGACCGCGCCAGCTACAACCGTCTGCTGAGCCTGTTCCGCACCAAGCGGGTGGATAACCCCTACCTCGACCCCGACAAGGCCGATCAGGCCCGCGTGGACAACTTCGACGGTGCCAAGAAGAAGGCTTACGAGGCCAACCAGAAGGCTGTTGTTCTGGTCAAGAACCACGAGAAGCTCCTGCCTCTGGCCAAGAGCCAGAAGGTCTGCATCGTCACCTTCAAGGGTGTGGACTCCGGCTTTGCACAGATGGCACAGGCCATGGGTGCCGGTCTGGGCAACACGGACGAGGATGCCGCTCTGCGCAAGACCCTGACGGAAGCCTTTGAGAAGAAGGGCTACACCGTGGTGGCCACCCCGGAGGAAGCCGATGTGCTCTACCTGCACGTCTGGCCCATCAGCAACGGTCTGGTGTTCAACCAGTACGCAATGCCCGTCATCGAGATGGGTGAGATCGTCACCGACGAGCGCGAGCGCAACAAGAGCCAGAAAAAGACCGGCAACAAGGTCACCGTTGTCACCCTGAAGGACGTGGAGAAGATCAAGGAACTGGCCGATGCCATCCATGCCCGCGGCGGCAAGGTGGTTGGCACCTGCGTGGTCTGCAACCCCTGGCTGCTGGACAAGCTGGAGCCCTACTGCGACGCACTGACCATTCAGTACACCGTCAGCGCCGTTGCCCTGAACAACGCCCTGAACGCTCAGGTCGATGTCATCAGCGGCGACTATGCTCCCACCGGCAAGCTGAGCCTGACCATGGTCTCTGACCCCGCCGTCATTGCCATCACCGAGCAGGAGATCGACGGTGTGGTGCGCGAGATCTGCGCCTCTCCCAACGACGTGCCCGGCTACGATAAGGATCAGTACATTGATCCCGCCATCCTCGCCAACGTCAAGGGCGGCAGCTACGCCTACTGCGATGCCGACGGAAACTACTACCGCAGCGGCTTCGGTCTGAATTACTGATTACCGTTAACGTAAAAAGAGCGATACAGCGTTTGCTGTATCGCTCTTTTTGGCTTTCTCTATGAACAAAGAACAAAAAAGACATCCGAACAGTTCGGATGTCTTTTGGTTGGGGATGAGAGAATCGAACTCCCACAAGTAGAGTCAGAGTCTACCGCACTACCACTATGCAAATCCCCATCAATTTGGGTCTGTCTTGCGGGGTGAGCCGCTCAACGTGTGCTATTATACGGAAAAAGTGCCGCTTTGTCAAGCGCTTTTTTGAAATTTTTTGCAGAAACCGGAAAAGAAACGCACTTTCGCAGGAGTTCTTGCGGGCTGCTTGATTCCGTCATCCTTCTCATGCTCTTTGCATATACTGGAAATCAGAAGAAGCAAAGACGCACAAAGAGGAGGAACTGCTATGACCCAGACCACGCAAAAGGAAAAGACCCTGCTTTCGCCCCGCATCCCGCGGGACACCGAACACGAGCGCTACCACCCGGAGCTGGAGGAGGAGCTGAAAGAGTGCCTGTTCTGCCTGCACCGGAACGAGATGATGTTCGACCTTGAGGTGGACACCGACCTCATCGAACAGCACATCTATGAGCGGCAGGCCCTTCTGGCCCGCTACCGGTACTTATTGGGCAAGGCCCGGGAGCTGGGGCTGCATACAATATTGGAAAAGTATCAGCCGGTGGGGTAAGGCCTCGTCTTTGTACAGCCTACAAAATACTGCCCGCAGAAGATGCGACAAAAATCTTGACAGAATCCCTGAACCGTGCTATCCTATATCAAGATAACAATGCGCAGGTGGTTCTGCGTATCAACTATTTGGAGCTAGAGAGGTTTTTAATTATGGAACGTATTAAGACGATCGCTACTCGTGACCTGACCAAGAGCGTTGTGACCGGTGGCTGCGGCGAGTGCCAGACTTCCTGCCAGTCTGCCTGCAAGACTTCCTGCGGCGTGGCTAACCAGAAGTGCGAGAACAGCAACAAGTAATTTCTGCAAATCGGATGCCGCCTTTGCCGGGCGGCATTTTTTTATGTTACAATGGAATGGAGAATAAAATGGTACATCAGTATCAATTGAACGGCTATAACATCGTGCTGGATACCTGCAGCGGCTCGGTGCATGTGGTGGATGAGGTGGCGTATGATGTCATTGCCATGTACCCCGACCACACCGCCGACGAGATCGTTGCCGCCATGATGGCAAAGTACGGTGACCGTGAGGACGTGACCGAGGCCGACCTGCGCCAGTGCATCGATGATGTGGCAAGCCTGAAGGAATCCGGCAAGCTGTGGAGCCCCGATACCTATGAGGACCTCGCGTTCGATTTCAAGAACCGCAACACCGTGGTCAAGGCCCTCTGCCTGCATGTGGCCCACACCTGCAACCTGAACTGCTCCTACTGCTTTGCCTCGCAGGGCCGCTATCAGGGCGAGCGTGCCCTGATGAGCTTTGAGGTGGGCAAGCGGGCAATGGATTTCCTCATTGAGAATTCCGGCAGCCGCCGCAACCTCGAGGTGGACTTCTTCGGCGGCGAGCCTCTGATGAACTTTGATATGGTCAAGAAGCTGGTGGCCTACTGCCGTGAGCAGGAGAAGATCCACAATAAGAACTTCCGCTTCACCATGACCACCAACGGCATGCTCATTGACGATGATGTCATCGACTTCTGCAACAAGGAGTGCCACAACGTGGTCCTGAGCCTGGACGGCCGCAAGGAAGTCCACGACCGCTTCCGCAAGGACTACGCCGGCCATGGCAGCTACGATGCCATTGTGCCCAAGTTCCAGGAGTTTGTAAAGAAGCGCGGCGATAAGGGCTACTACATGCGCGGCACCTTTACCCACTACAACACCGACTTCACCAACGATATCTTCCACATGGCAGATCTGGGCTTTACCGAGCTGAGCATGGAGCCCGTGGTCTGCGACCCCAGTGATCCCAGCGCTCTGACCGAGGCAGATCTGCCCATCCTGAAGGAGCAGTATGAGATCCTGGCCAAGGAGATGATCAAGCGGAACCGTGAGGGCCGCGGCTTCACCTTCTACCACTACATGATCGACCTGACCGGCGGCCCCTGCATCTACAAGCGCATTTCGGGCTGCGGTTCCGGCACTGAGTACATGGCTGTGACCCCCTGGGGCGATCTGTATCCCTGCCACCAGTTCGTGGGCGATCCCAAGTACCTGATGGGCGATATCTGGAAGGGTGTCACCAACACGGCAGTCCGGGACGAGTTCAAACACTGCAACGCCTACGCCCGCAAGGAGTGCCAGGACTGCTGGGCAAAGCTCTACTGCTCCGGCGGCTGTGCAGCCAACTCCTACCACGCAACCGGCAGCATCACCGGCGTGTACGAGTATGGCTGTGAGCTGTTCCGCAAGCGGATGGAGTGCGCCATTATGATCCAGGTGGCACAGAATCAGGAGCTGGCCGCGCAGGGCATCGAAGTGCCCATCCAGCTGGGCTCCACCTGCAATGCCTGCGCCGACGGTGAGGCCTGCGAATAAATGACCACCCCCATCGTCGATTTTGTGCGGCAGTACGCCCAGTCCGGCACCGCCCGGCTCCACATGCCGGGGCATAAGGGGCAAAGCCTGCTGGGCTGTGAGCCGTGGGATATCACCGAGATCCGGGGTGCCGATGAGCTCTACGAGGCCGAGGGCATCATCGCGCAGAGCGAGGCCAACGCCACCCGGCTGTTCGGCACGGCCCACACCTATTACAGCACCGAGGGTTCTTCCCAGTGCATCCGGGCCATGCTCTGCCTTGCTATGCAGGGTGCGCCCCGCACCGGCAAGCGCCCGGTGCTGCTGGCGGCCCGCAATGCCCACAAAGCCCTGCTCTATGCGGCGGCTCTGCTGGACTTCGACATCCGGTGGCTCTGGCCCGCGCCGGAGGATACCGGCGCGCTGTGCAGCTGCCCGGTAACGGTGCAGGCCCTTTCCGCCGCCCTTGAGGAGCTGGCAGGGCAGGGGAGAACACCCTTCGGCGTTTATCTGACCAGCCCGGATTACCTGGGCGGGATGCAGGACATCGCGGCCCTCTCTGCCGTCTGCGATGCTCACGGCGTGCCCCTGCTGGTGGATAACGCCCACGGGGCCTACCTGCGCTTTTTGCCCGGCGGGAGCCGCCACCCCATCGACCTGGGCGCGGCGGCCTGCTGTGACTCCGGCCACAAGACCCTGCCGGTGCTCACCGGGGGAGCCTACCTGCATCTGGGCCCCAAGGCCCCCGTGCAGGAGGAAAGCACCGTGCGCAGCGCACTGGCGCTGTTCGGCTCCACCAGCCCGTCGTATCTGATCCTGCAGTCTCTCGATGCCTGCAACCGACTTCTTTCCACCGATTACCCGGCACGCCTGCAGGAGTGCTGTGACCGGCTGGCTACTCTGCGTGCCCGTCTGAACGCGCTGGCTGCCGCACAGGGCGCGGCCCTGCCGCTGGCACTGGACAGCCCCGCCCGGGAACCCATGAAGCTGACGCTGGACGCGGCGGCGCTGGGCCTGACCGGGCAGGCACTGGCCGACTATCTGCGGCAAAACGGAATGGAGTGCGAATATGCCGACCCCCGTTACCTTGTGCTGATGTTCACCCCGGAAAACCCGGCGGAGGACATTGCCCGGCTGGAAGCGGCTCTGGCAGAACTCTGTGCAGGGGGCATCCCCCCGGCAGAACCCCCTGCCGAGCACCGGGAAGCGTTTTGTGCGCTGGCCCGGCAGGCGGAGCCCCGCCTGACCGTGCGGCAGGCTGTGTTTGCCCCGCAGGAGACCATCCCGGCAGGGTCTGCGCTGGGCAGGGTCTGCGCTCTGCCCACTGTGTCCTGCCCGCCCGCCATCCCCATTGTCGTCAGCGGCGAGGTGATCGGCCCGGCGGCGCTGGAGCTTTTTGTAGCCTACGGCGTGGAGACGGTCTCGGTGGTGAAACCGGAAAAAATTTGAAAAAAATCAGGGCGGATCTGCAAGATTCTGCGGCCCTGAAACGTATTAAAGATAGAACAGAGAACATAACCCCTATTCTATGCGGTAATCTGAGGTGTTCCAATGAAAATTCTTCTTGCATCAGATACATGGTCCCCAATGGTCAACGGTGTGGTGCGCTCGGTGGAGCTGCTGTACCACCAGCTGCTGGCACTGGGCCATGACGTGCGGGTGGTGACCCTTGCCCAGAATGGCCATTCCCATGAGGAAAACGGCATCCTGTATGTGGGCAGCATCAGCGCGGAGCGGGTCTACCCGGGCGTGCGGATCAGTGCGGCGGGCGCTCTGCCCATCTCCCACTGGCTGGACGAGCTGGAAGCCTGGGGCCCGGAGGTCATCCATACGCAAAGCGAGTTTTCTACCTTTATGCTGGCACAGCGGGTGGCCCGCCGGTGCCACTGCCCGGTGGTACATACCTACCATACTGTCTACGAGGATTATACCCAGTACCTTTTCTTCAGCGAGCGTCTGGGCCGGATGACCGCCGAAAAGGCCACCCGCATCCTCTCGGGCTATTGCTCCCTCATGCTGGCCCCCACCGAAAAGGTGCGCGCCATGCTCAACCGCTACGGGGTCAGCTGCCCGGTGGTCACAGTGCCCACCGGCATTGACCTGACCGCCTTTGGCCCGGCGCAGGACAACGGCGAGGAAAAGGCCCGGATGCGGGCAGAGCTGGGCATCCCGGAAGGGGATACCGTCCTGCTCTCGCTGGGCCGTCTGGCTGCCGAGAAGAACCACGCCCAGCTGGTGCGTCTGCTGGCCGCACAGCCGGAGCAGAGCCGCCCGTGGCTGGTGTTCGTGGGCGACGGCCCCGCCCGGCCTGACCTGGAAGCACTGACAAGGGAGCTGAAGCTGACCGACCGTGTCCGCTTTGCGGGCATGGTCAAGCCCGATGAGGTGCCCCGGTGGTACCGCGTGGGCGATATCTTCGTCAGCGCCTCCCAGAGCGAGACCCAGGGCCTGACCTACTTCGAGGGCATGGCCTGCGGTCTGCCGGTGCTCTGCCGTGCGGACCCCTGCCTGGATGGCGTGGTGGAAAACGGCTTCAACGGCTGGCAGTGGAAGGACGAAGCCGAGTTTGCATCGGCACTGAACACCATCATCTCGGACCCCGCCCTGCGCGGGCAGCTGCACCAGAACGCTCTGGCCACCGCCGCCCGCTACTCGGCAGAGCATTTCGCCCAGCAGGTGCTGGATGCTTACCAGCAGGCCATTGCGCTGAAGCAATACGAGCCGGAGCACAGAAGCATCCTCAGCTGGGTGTGATCCCAATCCCCAAAGAATCCAGAAAAAGCAGCAGCGCCCTGTCTCCCGCAATGGGAAACAGGGCGCTGCTTTTTGCGCATCCGTTATTCGATGCCGGTCACCTTGTAATCCTGATCCTCAACAGCCTTCTTCAGATCTGCATCGGAAACCTCGGCGTTCAGGGTGACGATGGCGGTACCGGCCTCGTGGCTGACCACAGCCTCGTCCACAGCGGGCAGGGCTTCCAGCGCCTTTTTCACGCGGGCCTCGCAGTGGCCGCACATCATACCTTCAACATGCAGGGTCTTTTTCATGGCATTGTCCTCCTTGACAACGGGAGCCGAAACGGGTTCGGCAGTATTTTCAGCCGCTGCAGGCTGCACGGGGGCAGCGGGCAGGGCGGCAGACTTGGGTTTGCGGTCGTGTTTGGTGCTGTGCAGGTCGAACAGGTTCAGCCGCAGGGCATTGCTCACGACACAGAAGCTGGAAAGGCTCATGGCCGCAGCCCCGAACATGGGGTTCAGGGTCAGGCCGAAGGGGATGAATACACCGGCAGCCAGCGGGATGCCGATGATGTTGTAGATGAACGCCCAGAACAGGTTTTCGTGGATGTTGCGCAGGGTGGCGCGGCTCAGCCGGATGGCGGCGGGCACATCGGAGAGCCGGGAGTTCATCAGGACCACATCGGCTGCGTCAATGGCAACATCGGTACCGGCACCGATGGCGATGCCGGTGTCCGCGCGGGTCAGGGCGGGGGCATCGTTGATGCCGTCGCCCACCATGGCCACCTTGCCGCTCTCCTGCAGCCTGCGGATCACGGCCTCTTTGCCGTCGGGCAGAACGCCTGCAATGACCTCGTCCACGCCCGCCTGCCGGCCAATGGCATCGGCGGTGCGTTGGTTGTCGCCGGTCAGCATGACCACCCGGATGCCCATGTTCTGCAGCTCCCGGATGGCGCGGGGGCTGTCCTCCTTGAGGGTGTCCGCCACGGCGATCACGCCCATCAGGCGGCCTGCACCGCCAAAGAAGAGGGGCGTTTTGCCCTCGGCGGCAAGCCGGGCGGCTTCGGCCTGGAGTTCGGCGGGAACGGATGCCTTGGCGGCGATGAACTCCGCATTGCCGCCGTAGATCTCCATGCCGTCCAGCCGGGCGGAAAGGCCATTGCCGGGCAGGGCGGCAAAATCGGTCACATCGGGGCAGGCGATGGTCTCGGCATAGGCCAGCACCGCCTTGGCCAGCGGGTGCTCACTCTTCTGCTCCAGCGAGGCCGCCAGCGTCAGCAGCTCGCTCTCGGAAACGCCCCCGGCGGGCAGGATGTCAGTGACCCGGGGCTCGCCGCTGGTGATGGTGCCGGTCTTGTCCAGCGCCACGATCTGGGTGCGGCCTGCGGCTTCCAGCGAGGCGGCAGTTTTGAACAGGATGCCGTTCCTGGCCCCCAGACCGTTGCCCACCATGATGGCCACAGGCGTTGCCAGACCCAGCGCACAGGGGCAGCTGATGACCAGCACCGAGATGCCCCGGGCCAGCGCGTAGCCGAACTCCCGGCCCAGCAGCAGCCAGACAAGGGTGGTCAGCACCGAAATGGAGATGACTGCGGGCACAAAAAAGCCGGAAACGGTATCGGCGATCTTGGCAATGGGGGCCTTGGTGGCGGCGGCATCGCTGACCATCCGGATGATCTGGGCCAGCGTGGTATCCTCGCCCACACGGGTGGCTTCGCACTTCAGGAAACCGGACTGGTTGGTGGTGGCGGCACTGACCTTGTCTCCCGTAGCCTTGTCCACCGGGATGCTCTCGCCGGTCAGGGCGCTCTCATTCACGGCGCTGGAACCTTCCAGCACAAGGCCGTCCACCGGGATGTTCTCACCGGGGCGCACCACAAAGAGGTCGCCCTTTTTCACCTGTGCAATGGGCACGGTCACTTCGGCCCCCTCCCGCAGCAGGGTGGCGGTCTGGGGGGCCAGCTTCATCAGGCTCTTGAGCGCGTCGGTGGTCTTGCCCTTGGAGCGGGCCTCCAGCATCTTGCCTACGGTGATCAGGGTCAGGATCATGGCGGCAGATTCAAAGTAGAGCTCCATCATGTAGTGCATGACGAGCACGTCGTTGCCGTCTACCTGAGCGCGGGTCATGGCGAACAGGGCGTAGGTGCTCCAGAGAAAGCTGGCCGAGGAACCCAGTGCCACCAGTGTGTCCATGTTGGGGGCACGGTGGAGCAGGCCCTTGAAGCCGCTGATGAAGAACTTCTGGTTGATGACCATCACGATGCCCGCCAGCAGCAGCTGAACCAGACCCATGGCAATGTGGTTGCCGTCGAACCAGTGGGGGAGCGGCCAGCCCCACATCATGTGGCCCATCGAAAAATACATCAGCACCGCCAGAAAGACCAGCGATGCGATGAGCCGTTTCTTCAGTCTGGGTGTTTCGTGGTCAGCCAGTGCATCCAGCTCGGCGCTGGGGGTCTCGGCGGCAGCATCCTTGGGGCTTGCGCCGTAGCCTGCCTCCTGCACTGCCTTGACGATGGCCGAGGCGCTGGCGGTGCCCTCCACTCCCATGGAGTTGGTCAGCAGGCTCACCGAGCAGCTGGTCACGCCGGGCACAGCTTTTACGGCCTTTTCCACCCGGGCAGAGCAGGCCGCGCAGCTCATGCCCGTAACAGTATACTGTTCCATTGTTTCCCTCCGATCAAAAGAACGCTGCGTGAAAGGCATCAAACGAGCTTGTTCAGGATCCACAAAAACTCCTGCAGCTTCTCCTCACCGCCGTTTTTCAGGTCCTCCGCCACGCAGGTGCTCAGGTGCTGGTCGATCAGCTCCCGGGTAAAACCGTTCAGGGCACTTCTGGCGGCGGCGGCCTGCACCAGAATATCCGTGCAGTACACGTCCTTTTCCACCATGCTCCGGATGCCCCGGATCTGGCCCTCGATGCGGTTCAGCCGGGTGATGAGGTGCTTGTACTCCTCCTCGGTGCGCTGCTTGTGGCGGCAGCCGCAGCCGGTGCTTCCCTCAGCCGGGGCACAGCAGGGTGCTTCTGCCGGGGCGGGGGAGCAGTGGGGACAGCTGCCCTCCGGGATCTTGTTCACATCGCTCATGGTCCATTCTCCTTTTATTACCCCTTGGGGGTATCTTACTCCATAGCTGCATTATAGCACGGCGGTCCTGTTTCTGCAAGTAGGGCTGGGGGGTATTGCTGTGAATTTTTTATGAACACAGAAGATAAAACAAAAGGCTCTGCGCCCCAAACGGGGAACAGAGCCTTTGAAGCATCCAAAACGATCAGCAGGCGAATCTGCGCATAAAGGCAAGGTCGCTTGCGGCGCGGGCGGGCACAGCTTCCTCCCGCAGCACGGGCAGGGAAGCCTGCGGCATCTGCCGCAGCATCTCAAAGCCGCCGGCGTAGTCCACGCAGGAATCCTCCAGACTGGTGGAATAGAGCGTTCCATCCGGCTGGAAGTTCTGGCCCTTGAAGTGGACCGCCGTGATCTTGTCGCCGTACCAGCTGCCCACCTTATCCCAGATGCGGCGCTGTGCATCCACAGACGCGGCCTCCGGGCCCACATAGTTGGCAAAATCGCAGATGACGCGCAGGTTGGGGCTTGCCATGGTGTCCAGCACCATCCGCACCGCCTCGGGGGTATTCATGGCATGGTAGTAGACGCACTCCACGGCAAAGAGCACTCCCTGCTCCTCGCAGGCGGGCAGGATCTCGCCCAGACTGCGCAGGAGCGCTTCCTGCGCCTCCTTCCGGGTCACACCGGGCTGTTTGGCCATGTTGGTGGTCTCGCTTCCCATGCAGCCTGCACCCAGCGCCCTGGCAACAGGGATCTGGCTCAGTACCTTTGCCACCTCGGCACGGCGTTTGTCCTCGTCGGCATAGCTCAGCTCCACATAGGTGCCGTCCACGGCAATGCCCACGCCGGACGCTGCCGCAGCCGCTCTTGCCCGCTCCACCAGCGCAGGGGTCACATCGGCATAGCTCTTTACGCCCTCCACCGCCTTGGTAAAGGCCAGCTGGGTGCAGGCAAAGCCTGCCTGCCCGATGGAGGAAAAGAGGGTCTCGGGGTCATGGCGGCCAAAATCGTGGCCGCGCGCACCAAGAATGAATTCAGGCATCCTGCACCTCCATCAGCCGAACACACGGGCGGCAAAGAGATTCAGCTCCTTGCCCCACCAGTACCAGTCGTGGGAGACATCGCTGCCCCATACCTCCAGATGCACGGGCAGACCGCAACCGGTCAGTGCATCGGCCATGGCCTGGGTGTCCACCAGCGCGTCGCCCTCGTAGCTGCCCTGACCGGCACAGAGGAGAAGGGCATTCTCCTCAGCCTTTGCCAGCAGCTTCTTGTCCACAAGGCCCTCCTCTGCCAGACAGGCCAGGGGAGCATTGCGCAGGACCAGGTCATCTGCTGCATTGCCCAGGAAACGGCGCACATCGTACAGGCCGGAAAGGCCGATGGCACCCGCGAACACCTTGGGGCGGCGCAGGCGGCAGTTCACTGCCTGATACGCGCCGGTGTCCACGCCCACCGCCCAGAGCAGGGTGTCCTTTTTGGCACCGTTCAGGGTCAGGATGCGGGGAGCCAGCTCGCTTGTCAGGTAATTGAAATACTTTTCCTGCATCTCGGCCCGGCGGCGGGGAGCCGTGTCCCCGGCCAGCAGGCTCTCGGCATCGATGCTGTCGGCGCAGAACAGCTGCACCTTGCCCTCATTCAGCAGCGGGGCAATGGCATCGGGCATCCCGTTGTTTTCCCAGTCGTAAAAGCGGCCGCCCCGCGCGGGCAGAGCCAGCACCGGCGTACCGGCATGGCCGTAGACCTTGAACTCCATGTCGCGGCCCAGCATCCGGCTCCATTCCTTATAATACGTCCCTTGGATCATGGCAGCATCCTCCTGTTGTCACACAAATTGATTGCGCTGGGGGTCATAGGCGTACCCCACAGCGGAAAGCCTGGCACACAGCGCGGCCTTGTCCTCGTCCAGATCCTCGCACAGCGCGTCCAGAGTGGGGTAGAAGTCCCGCAGCTTCAGGTTGATCATGCTCAGCAGCATGATCGGGTCATTTGGCAGAGCCATCGTCGATCCCTCCAGAAGATAACAAAAAAGCCGGCCACTCGACAAAGTGACCGGCAGATGCAGCTACTTAGACAGCGCGGGTAACCTTGCCAGCGCGCAGGCAGCGAGAGCATGCGTAGATATACTTGGGAGAGCCTTCCACGACCGCCTTGACACGACGGACATTCGGCTTCCAGGTACGGTTGGAACGGCGATGAGAGTGGGAGACCTTGATACCGAAGGTAACACCCTTGCCGCAGCATTCACACTTAGCCATGGTACTTGCACCTCCTACAGTGAAGTATGGAATTCAAAATAATCAGCTTGACTATTTTACCAGAGATGCGGAGAAAAAGCAAGAGCAAATTTGATTTTTCCGCAACTTTTTTCTTGCAGGGCCAAACCCTTGCCCCAAAAGCGAAAAAATAGTACAATAGGATAAAATCCAACTGAGGGAGAAACGAATGACCGCACAAGGAATGTATTATCTCATCCGGGCACTGGTGACCCTGATCGCCATCCCGTTCCATGAAGCAGGCCACGCGCTGGCCGCCTGGCTGCTGGGCGACCCCACCGCAAAGCGGGAGGGCCGCATCAGCCTGAACCCGTTCCGCCACTTTGACCTCGTGGGCACCCTCTGCATGATCTTTGCGGGGGTGGGCTGGGCAAAGCCTGTTTCCACCGACCCCCGCAATTTCAAAAACCCCAAGTGGGGCATGGCCCTCACCGCGCTGGCAGGCCCGGCGGCCAACCTGCTGCTGGCCTACCTCGGCATGGTGGCGTGGAAGATCCTGTATTATTGGGCCCCTACCACCATGATCACGATTTTCGCAGCCCGCTTCCTCCAATACTTAGTGATGATGGATGTGGGCCTTGCGGTGTTCAACCTCATCCCCATCCCACCGTTGGACGGCAGCCGCATCCTGCTGGTGGTGCTGCCCCAGCGCATCTACTTCCAGATCATGCGGTACGAGCGCGTCATCTTCGTCATCCTGCTGGCGGCTGTCTGGGCCGGCGTGCTGGATGGCGTGCTGGGCACCTTCAATGATGTGGTCTGGGATCTGCTGGATCTCGGCACCGGCTACATCGACCAGATCGCCTATTCTGCTTATTATGCAGCCATCGGGACGGTGATCTGAGTGGCAGAAGAACTGACCTTCCGTCTGGAGGATTTTGAGGGCCCGCTGGAGCTGCTGCTCACGCTGGTGCAGAAGCACAAGATGGACCTGCACAACATCCCCATTCTGGAGCTCATCGACCAGTACACCCGCGCGGTGGAATCGGCCGAGAGCACCGACCCTGAAATTTCCAGCGCCTTTATCGAGATGGCCGCCCACCTGGTGGAGATGAAGAGCTATCTGCTGCTGCCCCGCAGTGAAGAGGGCGAGCGGATGAAGCAGGAGCTCACCGGCCAGCTCATTGAATATGACCAGTGCCGCCGGATGGCCGCCCGTCTGCGGGAGCGGGGAGAGGAATATACCGTGTTCGTGCGCACCCCGGCCCAGCTGGAATGGGACAACACCTATGATCTCTTCCATTCGCCGCAGGTGCTGGCAGACTGCTGGCAGGCCCTGATGGGGCGCACCACCGTTCGCAAAATGCCCACCCAGCAGCAGTTCGAGCCGCTGGTGTCGGCCCCGCAGGTTTCGGTGAGCAGCCGGGTGGTCTACATCCTGCGCCAGCTCATTGCAGGCGGTGCAAAAAAGCTGGACCAGCTGTTTTCCCGCCGCCAGACCCGGGGGGCCAACGTGGCCACCTTTCTGGCACTGCTGGAGCTGGTGCGCGGCGGTCGTGTGACGCTTGGCCCGGAGGGCGAGCTGAAGATGCACCGGGGCCGCATTGACCGCACAAAGGAGGAGCAATGAATCAGAAACAAATTCGTGCCGCAGTGGAGGCAATGCTCTTTGCCTACGCGGAGCCCATCGGGGCCGACAAGTTGGCTCAGGCGCTGCAGCTGCCCACCGCCAGCGTGGAATCTGCGCTGGAAGCGCTGCACGAGCGCTGCCAGAAAGAGGACAGCGGCCTGTGCCTGCTCCACCTGAACACCCATTGGCAGCTGGCCACCAAAACGGAATTTGCGGAGTGCGTCCGCCGTGTGCTGGACACCCGCCGCTCCATCCCGCTGGGCCCGGCGGCCATGGAGACCCTGACCGTCATCGCCTACAACCAGCCCGTCTCCCGCGCCTTCATCGAGCAGGTGCGCGGCGTGGATTCCTCCTCCAGTGTGTCGGGCCTGCTGGAAAAGGGGCTTATTGAAGAAGCGGGCCGTCTCGACCTGCCCGGCAGGCCGGTGGCTTTCCGCACCACGGACGTGTTCCTGCGGTGCTTCGGCCTGTCCAGTCTGGAAGATCTGCCCCCGGTGCGGGGTACGGAAAGTGAGGCGGCCCAATGAGCGTCCTGTGGAGTGTTCTCGCTGGTATCGGTACGGTGCTGCTGTTCCTCTTAAAAGGAGTGGGCATCCTGCTGCTGGTGGTGCTGGTGCTGGGTCTGCTGCTCATGTTCTGCCCCTTCTGCGCCGATGTGCAGTGGGCGGAGGGCATCTTTCAGGTAAAGGCCGGTGCACTGGGCATCACCTTCCCGGTGTTCCGGTATCCTGCGCCGGAAAAGCCGGAGAAAAAGAAAAAAGATAAAAAGAAGAAAGCGTCCGGCGGGCAGAAGCCCAAAAAGGAAGCCCCGCCCCGCCAGAAGGCGAAGCTGACCCTGCAGACCGTCTGCACCATCTTAAAAGGGGCGGGAAAGCTCACCCGGGCCATCATCGGCTCCCTGCGCTTCACCCGGATCGACGTTGTCCTTGGTGTCCGGGGCGAAGACCCTGCCGAGGCTGCCCGCAGCTATGGCAGGCTGAACGCCTGGCTCTACCCGACGCTGGGTTTCCTGGACCGGTTCGTCTATCTGGACTTCGAGCAGCTCCGGCTCCTGCCGGATTTCGGCAGCGCCGAGCCCACCGTAAAGGATCACGTCTCCTTCCGGGTCACGGCCCGGGCCTATGCCGTCGTTTTCACGCTTCTGCGCGTTCTGTATGCGTTCTGGCGCGAAAAGGTACTGGACGTTTTTATCTAGCTCGGGTATAATATTTTTGTATGGTGCGTCCGCGTCCCGGCCCGTACAGGGCAGGGAAGTGGTTCCGTGGGAGCGGCGTTCCGCTCCCCGATATAGAAGTAAGGAGGCCGAATTTATGGCTGAGCATCCCATTCAAAACCTGATGAACGTTACGATGGACAAGATCCGTCAGATGGTGGATTCCAACACCATCGTCGGCAAGCCCATCACCACCGATGACGGCACCACCATCCTGCCGGTGTCCAAGGTGAGTTTCGGCTTTGCCTCTGCCGGCACCGATTTCGACGGCAAGAACGCCGCCAACAAGGATCTGTTCGGCGGCGGCTCCGGCGCGGGAGTCAATATCCAGCCCGTGGCATTCCTGGTGGTCAAGGATGGCTGCGTCCGCACCATCCAGCTCTCTGACGGCAACAACACCGTGGACCGCGCCCTGACCATGATCCCCGAACTGGTGGAAAAGGTCAGCGCACTCATTAAAAAGGACGAGCCTGCTGCGCCCAAAAGCGGGCAGTAACGGCCAGCGGGCAGCTTTCCCTCGCAAGTGAATACGGGTTGCGGCTCCCAGCATTTGTTTCGTGCGCCTGCACTCACAAATCGCTGGCCGCGGCCCCAACAACAGCTCCCTGCATCCGCCACTGGCGGCGGTCGCTGTCGTTGCAGGCCATTCCATCGCCCGCCCTATTGCCTGCGGCAACAGGGTCCCACCCCAGCGGA
>OOBW01000438.1_pt1 | contig 31793 bp, 30 predicted proteins | sample 1671701 | NCBI WGS metagenome assembly OOBW01 (sample SAMN06348183, study PRJEB24527) | human gut metagenome | biome: human gut; feature: ankylosing spondylitis patient; material: feces | host: Homo sapiens | place: China | collected 2015-10 | reverse complement strand
GCCATTTGCCTTGTTTGTATAATTTGACACATTTCTTTTTGTACTTATAACTGTATTTCATAAAAACATCCCCAACTCTAGATGTCCAGAATTGGGGGTACATATTAAAACTATCCTCTTTTTAAAGCCTATTTATTTCAAAAATATATCCATCATGGTTCCGCCAACAACTACAAAAGCTAAGGCGACAAAGATGTATAGACAAATTACAATGACTATTAATTTTAAAACAAGGTATATGTAGTGAATAAATTCTCTCACAATAATCTCTCCTTCTCCCTAAAGGGACTACCGCAGAAGTATCAATCGTAGGCGATAACTCTAACATCATTCAAGTTAAGTTTAACGGCGAACAGGGCAAAGGTACTGGCGGTATTATGTGCAGAGTAGGCTATGTCTGGAAAAGTGACGAGAAAGTATGGCTAACATGCGGAACTCTTCCGTCAATGATTAATGTAGCAAAAATGCTTGAACATGTCAAGCAATGCTAAAATGCAGCTTTAATTTAACTATGTGGAATAAAGTAGCAACCACTAAACGTCATGCTGATAAGGAAATATTTGGGGCCAACGCGCCTAAAAAATCGCCAAAAACAGGGCGAAAAACAGTAAAAATAAACAACTTAAAAACGCTTTTTTTACACACAAAAATACCCCGCAACCTGTATAGTTGCAGGGTTTCATTCATGGTGATCCAGGAGGGATTCGAACCCCCGACCCACGGCTTAGAAGGCCGTTGCTCTATCCAACTGAGCTACTGAACCATATTAACTTGGAGCGGGCGATGGGAATCGAACCCACAACATCAGCTTGGAAGGCTGAGGTTTTACCACTAAACTACACCCGCATGGTCGGAGTGGCAGGATTCGAACCTGCGACACCCTGCTCCCAAGGCAGGTGCGCTACCAAACTGCGCTACACCCCGAATACAAAAGGTATTATACTATTTAATTAAACAGATGTCAAGAGAAAATATATACTTTGTTAATCATGAAGCAGAAGAAAAATATTTGAAATCATGTTTTTCTTCTGCCGGATAGATTGCTTATTTCAGCAGCTCTTCCTTAAGCTCGTAATATTCACGCGAAAAATAGGGCGTGAGCTGTGCTTCGCGGTGGTCATAGCCAAAGGCGCGTTTGGTGAGCGACAAAACCGGCGGTGCCTGAATGCGTTTGGCAACGGCAAAGCCGGCGAATAACTTCCACCAGCGCTCTAAATCGGCAATCAGTGCAACAGCATCGGGACAGGCTTCGTTAATCGCTTCCTGCGTACAGCCAAGCTCTGCTGTCAGCGTGCCTGCCTTGTACCAGCGCAGGATGTCTGCTGGTGTAGTCTTGTGCCAGTTTTCGATAAAGGCACGCAGCAGGTAATCGTGATAGCCGTAAACAAGCGGATCGCCGCCGTTGCCTACTGTCTGCGCATCCGAAAGCTCGGCGCTGGGACGGATGGTGAAGATGGCTTCGGGGATTATTTCGCGTTTGTAGACTACTTCATTCAGGTAACGGCCGAGAGCATAAACCTGATGCTTCCACAGGTCACCGATCATGGCCATAGCGCCGCAGATGTCACCGTAGAAGGTGGCGTATCCGATAGCCAGCTCTGCTTTATTGGAGTTGCAGCTGAAGGCGCCGCCGAAGGCTGCTGATGCAGCGGCGATGACGCGTGCACCACGGTCGCGGGCCTGAATATTTTCCTTAATAAGTCCGCTGAGCTGCAGATTGAAGCTGCTGCCGTCTGCCAGATGGTTGATAGGAGTTTCTTCCAGTTGCTTGACAGTCAGCTCATAGCTTTCGCTGATGGGCATTACGGCGTAGTTGGCGCCAAGTGCCTGCGCCAGCTGCTGTGCGCTGTTGCGCGTGGCAGCGGAGTTGAAGCGTGAAGGCAGGTTGAGCAGCAGGATATTTTCCGGTCCCAGGATATCTGCATACATAACGGCGGTTACAGCGCTGTCGATACCGCCGGAAAGACCGACTGTCATGCGTTTGATGCCGCATTGCTGCAAGAATTTGGCGGTACCGTAGCGCAGAGCGCGATACACGGATTCCGGCTCCTGCGGTAGTTCGGCAGGCGGACAGGTGGGGATGATGCAGTTCGCTTCGGTGTCCCAAGTGAATTCCAAAAAGGTATCGGCATACATGGGCGCAGAGGTTACCAGACTGCCGTCACCGTTGTAGGCGGAGCTGCAGCCGTCGTAGGTGAAGATGTTCTTGCCGTTGTTCTGGATGCCGACGTTGTTGCAATAGATAAGCGGAATGCCTGCGGTGCGTGCCTGCGCACTGAAAAGGCTGTTGCGCTTACGGTTTTTGCCCAGCGTGTAGGGTGAGCAGGAAAGGTTGCATAAAAGCTGTGCTCCGTTGGCTGCCAACGTTTGAGGTACGTTAAGGTGATAGTTTTCCGTCCAACCGTCCTCGCACAGCATGACGCCGATGCGCAGGCTGGTGCCTCGGATGACGATTTCCAAAGGCTGCAGTGCTTCGCTGACGCTTGCACCTTCTTCGGCGCAGAGTTTCTGCAGGCTGTAAAAATGACGGCAGTCATCAAATTCGCGGTAGTTGGGCAGCGATGTCTTGATGAAGAAGCTGCGTCCCTGATAACCGCCGAGCAGCTTACCGTTTTGGCAGGCAAAGGCGGCGTTGTATTTGCGCACGCGTCCGTCCTCGTTGAGCTTGCCTGGTTCGGTGGCAACGCTGCCGAAGATAACGCAGATATTTTCGGTGGCAGCGACGATTTTTTCGGCATAATAGGCGCAGTCATCCAAAAAGGTCTGCTGCTCCCAGATGTCGCCGATAAGATAACCCGGAAGTGCCATTTCCGGCAACAGCAGGATATCGGCTTCAAGGCTGCGCGCTTTTTCGATAGCGTCAATGATTTTCTTATAGTTTACATCAGGACGGCCGGGAGTAATTTCCAGCTGTCCGCAGATAATTTTAAGCTTCAATTTATTGTCCTCACAATTTTATTTGCATTTTACATTACTATAGTGCTATTATAACAGAGATGAAGTAATTTCTCTAGCTTAGAGGGGGTTTTTCCTGATGAAACATAACAAAAAAACTAATGCAGCCCGCCGTCTGGACGAGCTGAAGATAGAATACCGTATTATGGAATATCCGGTGGACGAGGAGCATTTGGATGCTGTGCATGTTGCCGCAGAGGTTGGCATGCCTGCATCACAGGTATTCAAAACACTGGTAGTACGCGGTGACAAGAACGGCATTATGTTTGCCGTAATTCCCGGTGACGGCGAGCTTGATTTAAAGGCGTTGGCCAGAGCCAGCGGCAATAAGCGTGCCGAGTTGGTGCATCTGAAGGAGGTATTGCCGCTGACAGGCTATATTCGCGGCGGCTGTTCACCCTTGGGCGCTAAAAAGAACTATCCTGTATATATGGATGAAACCAGCAATAACTGGCTGGAGATTGCAATCAGTGCCGGTCAGCGCGGTATGCAGATTATTGCGGCACCGGCTGATTTGCAGCGTGCTACGGCTGCAACGGTGGCACCGCTGATTTTTGCAGAGTAACTCTTGTTCCTTCCTATAAAATATGCTATTATAGTCTTGATAACCTATTTGCACAATTGTGTTTGAAAGAAATACGACTGTGCTGGCCTGAAGGCGTATTATTAACGCTGACGGCAGTATGACGTCAAAATTTAAAGAAGAAAGTAGGTTGAATATATGTTATATGTTAGTACAAGAGGGAAAACTGATTTGTTTTCCGCTGCACACGCGATAACCCGTGGCTTGGCAGCGGATGGAGGATTGTTTGTACCGCAGAATATTCCTGCGATGCGTATGGTTGATATAAAGGCGATGGAGCGCAAGCCTTATACGGAGCGTGCTGTTGATGTTCTGCTGCAGTATCTTACTGATTTCAGCGAGGACGAGCTGCGCGAATGTGTAAATGCTGCCTACGCGCCGGAAAAATTCGGTGATAATCCTGTGCCTTTGGTACAGGTAAATGATAACACCGGTGTGCTGGAGCTGTGGCATGGCCCTACTTCCGCTTTTAAGGATATGGCACTGCAGCTTTTGCCGCATCTTTTGACACGTTCGATGCAAAAGACCGGTGAAACGAATAAGGTTGTTATTCTGGTTGCTACCTCCGGTGATACCGGCAAGGCTGCTTTGGAAGGCTTTGCTGATGTTCCGGGTACGCAGATTATCGTTTTCTACCCCAGCGAGGGTGTGAGTGATATCCAGAAGCAGCAAATGATTACCCAGGCAGGCAAAAATGTTAAGGTTTTCGGTATTGAGGGTAATTTTGATGATGCTCAGCGCGGCGTAAAGGAAATCTTCGGCAATACTGCTCTCAGTGACGAGCTGGCGAAAAAGGGCTATACCTTCTCTTCTGCCAATTCTATTAACTGGGGCCGTCTGGTGCCGCAGATTGTTTACTACTTCAGCGCTTATGTAGATGCTGTGAAGGCAGGCAAGATTGCTGCCGGTGACCCGATTAATTTTGTTGTTCCGACAGGCAACTTCGGTGATATTCTGGCAGGCTATTATGCTAAGCTGATGGGCTTGCCGGTTGACAGACTGCTTTGTGCATCCAACAGCAATAATGTGCTGACTGATTTTATCAATACCGGTGTTTATGACAGACGCCGTGAATTTTATAAGACTGTTTCTCCTTCTATGGATATTCTTGTTTCCAGTAATCTGGAGCGTCTGCTTTACAGCGTGACGGAGCATGATGCTGCGCGTGTGGCAGATTATATGAAGCGTTTGAATACCGAAGGTCATTATGAGATTGACAGCGATGATCTGAAGCAGATTCAAAGCCAGTTCTTCGGTGCCTGGGTTGATGAGCTGGAAACGAAGGAGGCTATCGGCCGTATTTATAATGATTACCATTATCTGATGGATACGCATACTGCCGTTGCCTGGCGTGCGATGGAAAAATATCGCTTCCTGACCAGTGATGAAACCTATACCGTGGTGCTGTCTACCGCAAGTCCGTATAAGTTTGCCGACAGCGTGCTGGCAGCACTTGATGATGTTCAGCCGCAGGGAAGCAATCCTTTTGAGCTGCTGCAAAAGCTGCATGCCGATACCGGCGCGGAGATTCCGCCGCGTATGCTGGCGTTGGAGAACCTGCCTGTGCTGCATTCTGAGGTTATTCCTGCGGACAAGATGGAGCTGGCAGTTGTGAAGAACCTTGTGTAATTGTGGCTTGATGTGAAGAATGCTTGCGTTGCGGGTATGTTTTCGCTATAATAAAATCGAAATTTAATATTTATATATGCAAGACTTAGTTTGCCGGGTGGCAGACTAAGTCTTTGTCATAAGAGGAGGTTTATAGTGGACTCCAGGAGTGTACTTGAACAGGTGCGCAGCGGTAAGCTCTCGGTGGCTGAGGCTGAGCGTTATTTTAATCGTAAGGCGTACGAGAATTTAAATTATGCGCGTCTTGATACTTCGCGTGAGCAGCGTACTGGCTTTGCGGAGGTTGTTTACTGCAGCGGTAAGCCTGACGCGTATTTGGCGGAGATTTATAAGCGTCTTTTGGCGGAGCAGGGTGAGGTGTTCGGCACGCGGGCAACGCCGGAGCAGTATGAGCTGGTGCGGCGGCAGCTGCCTGATATTGTTTATGATCCGGTGGCGCGGACGCTGAAGCAGGAGCGCCCGGATAAGGTGCGCTGCGGCTGTGTTGTTGTTTGTACTGCGGGTACTGCCGATATTCCCGTTGCGGAGGAGGCGGCGCAGACGGCTGAATTTTTCGGGACGCATGTGGAGAGGCTTTACGATGTTGGCGTGAGCGGGATTCACCGTCTTTTGGATAAGGTGGATTTACTGCAGCAGGCTAACTGTGTTGTGACGGCTGCAGGTATGGAGGGTGCGCTGGCGAGTGTTATCGGCGGACTTGTGCGTAATCCGGTGATTGCGGTGCCTACTTCTGTCGGCTACGGGGCGAGCTTTCATGGGCTGAGTGCGCTGCTGACGATGATTAATTCCTGCGCTAACTGCGTTTCGGTTGTGAATATTGATAATGGCTATGGCGCGGGGATTATTGCGACGCAGATTAACAGGCTGGCGTGCAAGTGAGATCCAACCCTTCCGTCTGCTCGCAAAGCTCGCATCCACCTCCCCTTTCAGGGGAGATATAAACTTTTATATGCTCCCTGCAAGGGAGCTGGCATCGCCGCAGGCGATGACTGAGGGTTGTGCTTTGCGATATATTAATTGCTCGTGTTGGCTTTTAACTGAGCCTTTCTTGCCTGCTCCTTGCACTCTTCGAGTATAACACGACCAGCATTTTCATTTTATGAAAATGGGTCTTAGTATAGGGAAGGTGCCAAGCGAAGTGAGGCGGAAGGGGGTTGTGCGTCGCAATTAAATATCGTTTCAGTCAGGAGCAATTTTTTAACGCAAATTTCATGCGGAAGCAAGACGGAACTTCGGTAAAATTTGTCAGATTGTAACAGTAAGTTACGTCTCCTTGTTCCTGTGCTTCCAGGCACTCATTTGCTAAAATTGCTATTCCTTACACGATATATTAATTGCTAGTCTAACCTTTCTTGCCTGCCCCTTGGGGAAGGTGCCGAACGTAGTGAGGCGGAAGGGGGCTAGCTATGCGTTTAATTTGTTATGAGGGAGAAAAATATGCCAAAAGATAAAGATTTGGAAACACAGGCGGAAGCCAAGTTTGCCGTGCTGCAGCAGGAGCTGCGGCGCTTGGGCAGTGTGCTGGTTGCATTCAGCGGTGGCGTTGATTCGACGTTTTTGCTGCAGGCGGCTCATTTGACTTTGGGCGATAAGGCGCTTGCTGTGACGGCGCGTTCCGGCGTTGTGCCGCAGCGTGATATAGCAGAGGCAGAGGAGTTCTGCCGGAAGCAGGGAATCCGTCATCTTTACTTTGATTTTGATGAGCTGCAGGTGCCGGGGTTTGCCGAAAATCCGCCGGACCGTTGCTATATTTGCAAAAAAAAGCTGTTCAGTAATTTCCTGCGCATTGCACAGGAAAACGGTGCTGTGCTTTGCGAAGGCTCGAATATGGACGACCTTGGCGATTACCGCCCCGGCCTGAGGGCTTTGGCGGAGCTTAATGTACAGAGCCCGCTGCGCACTGCAGAGCTGACGAAGGCAGAAATCCGCCTGCTGTCGCATAAGCTGCAGCTGCCGACTTGGGATAAGCCTTCCTTTGCTTGTCTTGCTTCGCGCTTTGTTTACGGTGAGCGTATTACGGCGGAGAAGCTGGCGGCGGTGGATAAGGCGGAGCAGCTTTTGTGGGAGCTGGGCTTTAAGCAGTTCCGTGTGCGTGTGCATGGCAGTTTGGCGCGCGTTGAGCTGATGCCCGAGCAGCTGGAGCAGGCGGTGGCGGAGCCGATGCGCAGCGCAATTTACAAAGGACTGAAGGCTGCAGGCTTTGCTTATGTGGCACTTGATTTACAGGGCTACCGTACAGGCAGCATGAATGAAACTTTAAAGCAGGATTAAATTATACTTACAGCGAATTTTATCAGCAGCCTGTTACGAGTATGCAGGCTTTGGTTAGGAGGAAGATTATGAAAAGCTTATATTTGGAATGTAATGCCGGCATCAGCGGCGATATGTTGGTAGCAGCACTTTTAGATTTGGGCGCGGATAAGGAGGTACTTGATAAGGCTTTGCAGAGTATTCCTGCAAAGGGCTTTGAGTATAAAATCAGCAGAGTGTCTAAGGCAGGCGTTGACTGCTGCGATTTTGATGTTATTCTGGACGAGGAGCATGCTAATCATGACCATGATATGGCCTTTTTGCATGGCAACGGCGATGCTGTAGTGCATAGCCATGAGCACGAACACGAACATCATCATGACCACGAACATGAGCACGAACACGAACATCATCATGACCACGAGCATGAGCACGAACACGAACATCATCATGACCACGACCATGAACATGAGCACAGCCATGTGCCGCATGAGCATCATCATCACCATGAACACCGCGGTCTGCAGGAGGTTATTGCGATTATTAATGCTACGGATATGAGTGCTGCAGCCAAGGCATTGGCGCTGAAGATTTTTGATATTATTGCGGATGCTGAGGCAAAGGCGCATGCTGTGGAGAAGAATGCAGTGCATTTCCATGAGGTTGGCGCGATTGATTCCATCGTTGATATTGTGGCGATTGCTGTGTGTGCCGACAGTCTTGGCGTTGAAAACGTAATTGTGCCGGAGCTGTGCGAGGGCCGCGGTACTGTGCGCTGCCAGCATGGCGTGTTGCCGGTGCCTGTTCCGGCAACGGCAAATATTATGCAGCGCTTTGGCTTTAATGTACGCTTGCTGCCAGTGCAGGGAGAATTTGTTACTCCGACCGGTGCAGCTGCCGCTGCTGCGCTGATGACTACGGACGAGCTGCCGCAGAGCTTTAAAATTCTGGGCATCGGTCTGGGTGCAGGCAAGCGTCAGTATGAGCGCCCCAGCATTCTGCGTGCGCTGCTGATTGAGGATAACGCGCAAAAAAAAACTCTGTAAATAGCAATGCTTTGCAGACAGATTGCATCTGCCAGCTGCAGTCTGATATTGATGACTGCAGCGGCGAGCTTTTGGGCTACACGCTGGAGCGCCTGCTGACGGCAGGAGCGTTGGATGCTCATTATCAACCGGTGTTTATGAAGAAGAGCCGTCCGGCGTGGGAGCTTACTGTTATCTGCCGCGAGGAGGACAGAGCGAAATTGGAAGCGCTGATTTTTGCGGAAACGACAACAATCGGCATCCGTCGTGCGCGCATGGAACGCACTGTGCTGCCGCGTCGCAGGGATGTGGTGCACACTGCTTACGGTGATGTAGCGGTGAAGCGCTGCCTGCTGGACAGCGGCGAACGCTGTTATGTGGAATATGACAGCGCTGCCAAACTGGCGCAGGAGCAGGGAGTACCGCTGCAGGATATCTATCTGGCGGCACAGCTGGCGCAAAAAAACATAAATTAGCCACAAAAGTGTGGTATAATATCTCCATAATACGTCAGAGAATGGAGAAAAAATGACTAATGTTTTCGATTTGATAGAAGAATTTTATACACAGGATGAAGAATGGAATTCGGTACTGCAGCAAGCCTGTGCTGAGGATTTCCTGCGCTATAAAACATGGCAGGGAGCCAAGGATGGCGAGCTGGTCAAGATTTGGGATTATATTACGATTCTTTGTATTTACCTTGGCAATTCCGAGAACTTTCTCGGTGATATGTCGCGTGAGGATTTTATTGACTGCGTAGGCTGGTGCTGCCGCAATGTTTCCGGCTTCCCGGCAACGGAGAGCAACATCGCACATTTCCTGGATGTTATGCAGGAGTTTTATGCATATATGAAAAAGAAACGCATTATTACCCGTGATAATGCGCCTGCCGAAGCCAAAGCAAAGCTGCTGATTGACGGAAAACTGCAGATTGTCGGCAAGGACGGCAGCTTTTTGCCTGGGAATGACCGCTACAATCTTTATTCTACGCCGGATTTGCCGACGAAAGTGTACTTGAACATCGGCGAGAGAATGCAGAATTTGCTGGATGATGTGCAAAGCTACTATACGCAGAAGCAGTTCCGCCGTGATTTGGAGCGGGCCGATTTTCTCTTCGGCGGTATTTTTCAGAACGGTACTGTTCAGGAAAAGCCGGGCACGGAGGAATATTCACAGACCTTTTGGGATTATTTTCTTTTTGACTATCGTCTGCTTGAAGATGACAAAACGCCTCTGCAGCATTACCGTGATGTAATTTGCCGTGATGCTTCCGAGATGGATACCTCCGTTGATATTTTGAATGAGCTGATTAAGGCAAAGCTGGTTCTCTTTGATGTGCAAAGACGCACGGAGGAGGGAATGTATGTCTGCAGAAATATTTTCACCAATGAAAAATATACGCTGATGCTGCCGGTAGATGATAATATTGACACAGAAGGCTATATTTTCATGGGCCATATTTTTTATGAAAATACTATGGTGATGAACTTCCTGCGCGGACTGGTGATGTCGCAGACCTCGCGTAAGCGGTTTTTCGAGGTTGTCAGTGCGGCGAAAGACTGGTTTGCCGTGCGCCAAAGCGGCGAGATGAGCTGGGAGGAGTTCATCAACCGTAATCCGATGTTCGTACGCCATGTTTCTGTTTTGTATGCAATCTATGTGCGTATGGAGGGCTTTAATTTCAGTACGCAGATAAGTAATTATCAGCCCGCGGCGCTGCTTGAGGACAAGACCTCGGCAATGCTGGAATCTCTTAGAGGAACAGGCCTTTTTTCTGCCTATGATATACAGCTGATGCGTACCATGTGGAGCGATTTTATGCTTCGTGGCAATGCTTTGCCTGATAATACAGACGCTGATTTTGAGCATTGGACGGCAGCTGTTATGTACTGCTTTGTTAAGCTGAATGATGTTTATACCTTTACGGAAAAGCAGGTTTTTGCTATGTGCCGTGCTACCGACCATGCAAAGCTAAAGCAGATGATAGATATGCTAAATGAAACCTTGCAGCTGGAGGCACATGACCCGCGTTATGTTAACGAAGAGGGTTTGCTGCTGATGCTGCTGCAGTGAGAGGAGGCACCAGAATATGAAGTGTGATTTTTGCGGCCACGAGGTTGCTCCCGGCACAGTGGAATGTCCGTACTGCCATTATCAGTTCAAGATTGATGCGCAGGTGCTCAGTCCGGAGGAGCGCGATACCTTTGAGGGCGTGACGATAGACGAGAGCGCAGGCACAGAGGAAAATAAAAGTGCCAGGGAAGGCGCTGTATATGACAGTGGCACTGATGCTTACAATGAAAGACAACAGCAGGTGCCGCCGAATATTAAGGTGCATACCTTTGGCTGCGGCAGCGGCATTCTGATTACCTTTCTGATTTTGTGCGGCATTGTGGCAGTTATCTTCTTTTTGCTGCCGACGTTTATTGTCTTTGCCGCTGTGGGCGCAATTGTTTTGTTTATCATGCGCCTTTTTATGGGCTTTTAAGGCTTAAAAAATGTATTTCTGACGGCCGGCAGTGTTGCCTTGGGCAGAGCTGCCGGCTGTTTTTGTCTGTTGTAGAAATTTTTTCAAAAAAATTTTAAAAAGCCGTAAAAATATAGAGGATTTTTCTGATTGACGGCGAATAATATGCAGGTACACAATGTGTGAAAAGAATAGGAGGCATAAGATATGCATAGTTACAGCATGGATCTTGGCGGCAGAACTCTTACTATTGAAGCCGGCAAGATTGCAAAACAAGCTAATGGCGCTGTATTAGTTCGTTATGGCGATACCGCCGTAGTAGTTGCCGTTACCGGCACCAAAACCCCGCGTGAGGGTGTAGACTTCTTCCCTTTGACTGTTGATTTTGAAGAAAAAATGTACGCCGTAGGTAAAATCCCCGGTGGCTTTATTAAACGCGAAGGCCGTCCTTCTGAGCAGGCTATCCTGACCAGCCGTCTGATTGACCGTCCGATTCGCCCGATGTTCCCGGAAGGCTACCACAACGATGTACAAATCGTTGCTACCGCTGTTTCCGTTGATCCCGACAATGCTCCAGATATGCCCGCTATGATCGGTGCATCCTGCGCACTGTCTATTTCCGATATTCCGTTCGAAGGTCCTATCGCCGGTGTGCGCGTAGGCTTGATTGATGGCGAATTCATCATTAACCCGACTGTTGAACAGGCTAAAATCAGCCAACTGAACCTGGCTGTTGCCGGCACCAAGGATGCTATCCTGATGGTAGAAGCAGGTGCTAACGAAGTTTCCGAAGAAACCATGCTGGACGCTATCTGGTTCGGTCATGGCGTAATCAAACAACTCGTTGAGTTCCAGGAGAAAATTGTTGCTGAAATCGGCAAAGAGAAAATGGAAGTTCCGTTCTACGCTCCGCCTGAAGAAATGGTTGCTGAAATCGAAGAATACGGTGCACAGAAGCTCAAAGATGCTCTGATGGATGCCAACAAGCTGGAACGCGAAGAAAACGTTGCTAAGGTTAAAGCTGAAATCGCTGAAGTATTCCTGGAGAAGTATCCTGATAATGCTAAGGACGTTGCTTACATCACCCAAAAGCTGGTTAAGAAAATCGTTCGCCGCACTATCTCTGTAGATAAGATTCGTCCTGACGGCCGTCAATTGGACGAAGTACGTCCGGTAAGCTGCGAGGTTGGCCTGCTGGCTCGTCCGCATGGCAGCTCTCTGTTCACCCGTGGTCAGACTCAGATTTTGAACGTTCTGGCTCTGGCTCCGCTGCGTGAGGCACAAATTCTTGATGGCCTCGGCGCTGAGGAAACCAAGCGTTATATCCATCACTACAACTTCCCGCCGTACAGCGTAGGCGAAACCAAACCGTTGCGTAGCCCCGGCCGTCGTGAAATCGGTCACGGTGCTCTGGCTGAGCGTGCTTTGCGTCCGGTTATTCCTTCCGAAGAGGAGTTCCCGTATGCAATCCGTCTGGTATCCGAGGTTCTGGAATCCAACGGTTCCTCCTCCATGGGTTCCGTTTGCGCAAGCACCCTGTCCCTGATGGATGCAGGCGTACCTATTAAGGCTCCTGTTGCCGGCGTTGCTATGGGCCTTGTTAAGGATGGCGAATACTTCACTATTCTGACTGATATCCAAGGTCTGGAAGATGCTCTGGGCGATATGGACTTCAAGGTTGCAGGTACCGAAAAAGGTATTACTGCTATCCAGATGGATATTAAGATTGACGGTATCAACAAGGATATCTTCACCCAGGCTCTGGCACAGGCTAAACGCGGCCGTGAATTCATCATGGGCAAAATGATGGAATGCATCAGCGAACCGCGCAAAGAGCTGTCCAAATATGCTCCGAAGATTACTACTATCCATGTAGATCCTGATAAGATTGCTAAGGTTATCGGACCTGGCGGCAAGATGATCAAGAAGATTGTTGACGAAACCGGCGCTAAGATTGATATCGATGATACCGGTCGCGTATTTATTGCTGCTGTTAACACCGAGGCTGCTAATAAGGCTATCGAGATGATCGAAGGCATTACTGCCGAAGCTGAGGTTGGCAAGGTTTATACCGGTAAGGTTACCCGTCTGATGAACTTTGGTGCTTTCGTTGAAATTCTGCCGGGCAAGGAAGGTCTGGTACATATTTCCCAGCTGTCTACCGAGCATGTAGAAAAGGTTGAGGATGTTGTAAGTGTTGGCGATGAAATTGTTGTTAAGGTTACCGAAATCGACAACAAGGGCCGCATTAACCTGTCCCGCAAGGCTGTTCTGATGAAGAGCGTACAAAAATAATTTGTGAATTTAAAAGAGCTGTCGCATTTGTGACAGCTCTTTTTTGTAGATTGGAGGAGTGAATTACTAATGAAAACACGTGGTTTTGAAAAGGTTGCCAGGTATATGGATGTTGAGTTCCCGATGCCGGAGCGCAAGACACAGTTCAGCGCCGGTTATGACATCAGCGCTGCCGAAGAGGTTGTACTGGAGCCGGGTAAGCTGGTGCTGGTGCCTACAGGTGTGAAGGCTTATATGCAGACAGGCGAGTTCTTGGGCCTGCATATCCGCAGCAGCATGGCGGTAAAGAAGCATCTGATGCTGGTGAATAATGTTGGTATTATTGATGCCGATTATTATAATAATGCTGATAACGAAGGTCACATTATGGTGGCTTTGATGAATATGGGTACCGAGGCTGTTACGATTCCGCAGGGTGAGCGCATTGCCCAAGGTATTTTTTACAATTACCTGACGGTGGATGATGATGATAAGGTAGCAAAAGCAGTCCGTGGCGGCGGCTTCGGCAGCACAGGCAAATAATAATATCATACGATTATCTTCACTTGGAGATTCTGTTAAAAGTGTAAATAGTTTACAATTTTAACGAAAAAGTGTAGACAATATAGGGAAATATGATATAATTAGTTTAGATAATTTTGGAAAAATGGAGGTTTTCTCGATGCAGAAAATTGATCAGGCATGTGTAAACACTCTTCGCTTTTTGGCAGCAGACCAGGTAGAAAAGGCTAAATCCGGCCATCCTGGCTTCCCTCTGGGTACCGCTCCTTTGATGTACACCATTTGGGACCGCTTTATGAATTATAATCCGGCTGACCCGCAATGGTTCAACCGCGACCGTTTCATCCTTTCTCCGGGTCATGGCAGCGCTTTGCTGTATGCTATGCTGCACCTGGCAGGATATGACCTGTCCCTGGATGAGCTGAAAAACTTCCGCCAATGGGGCAGCAAGACTCCGGGCCATCCGGAATTCGGCCTGACTCCTGGCGTTGACGTTTCTACCGGTCCTCTGGGCCACGGCTTTGCTATGGGCGTTGGCTTTGCTATTGCCGAAGCTATGCTGGGCGCAAAGTACAACAAACCTGATTTCCCGGTTGTTGACCACTACACCTTTGGTCTGACCTCTGACGGTGACCTGATGGAGGGCGTTTCCTGCGAGGCTGCTTCTCTGGCAGGTACCCTTGGCTTGGGCAAACTGATTTACTTATATGATGACAACAAAATTACTATTGAAGGCAGCACCGATATTGCCTTCACTGAGGATGTTGAAGCTCGCTTCAAGGCTTATGGCTGGCAGGTTCTGCGCGTAGAAAGCAGCGAGGATGTTGACGCTATGCAGGCAGCTATCGAAGAAGCTAAGGCTGATACTATGCATCCTTCTCTGATTATTGTACGTACTCACATCGGCTTCGGCAGCCCAAAACAGGACAGCCCGTCCTGCCATGGCGAGCCGCTGGGTGGTGAAGCATTGGCAGCTACCAAAGAAAAAGCCGGCTGGCCGCAGGAAATGTTCTATGTACCTGCTGAGGTTAAAGAACATTTTGCTGCTAAGCTGGATGGCTGCGCTGCAAATGAAGCTGCCTGGAATGCTTTGATGGATGACTATAAGATGGTATATCCTGAGCTGGCTAAAGAACTGGAAGACCGCATTGCCGGCAACTCCATGGTTAACCTGACTGCTCTGGAAGCAATCTTCAAGGATACCGTTAAGAACGCTACCCGCGAAGCAAGCGGCGATATTATCCAAGTTCTGGCTGCACAGCTGCCTGAGCTGGTTGGCGGCAGTGCTGACCTTGGCCCGTCCAACAAAACTATCATGAAAACCGGCGGTTACTTCTCCAAGCTGGATAGAACCGGCCGTAATATTCACTTTGGCGTTCGTGAACACGCTATGGGTACCGTTTTGAACGGCATTTCCCTGCATGGCGGTTTCATTCCCTTCGGCGGCACCTTCCTGGTATTCGCTGACTTCCTGCGTCCTACCATCCGTATGGCTGCACTCATGGGAATTCAGTCTGTATTCGTACTGACTCACGATAGCATTGCACTGGGCGAAGACGGTCCTACTCATCAGCCGATTGAAACCACTATGGCTCTGCGTCTGATTCCGAACGTAAGCGTTATCCGTCCGGCTGACGCTCTGGAAACTGCTACCGCATGGCAACAGGCTTGCCTGAACAAGCATAAACCGACCTGCCTGCTGCTGAGCCGTCAAAAGCTGACTGTACTGCATGACTATGCAGCAACCATCCATGAAAACGCTCATAAGGGAGCTTATGTACTGAGCCCGGCTAAGAATGAGGCTAAGGCTGTTCTGATCGGTACCGGCAGTGAAGTACATCTGGCACTGGCTGCACAGGCTAAGCTGGCAGAAGAGGGCATTGACGTTAGCGTTGTATCTATGCCTTGCTGGGATGCTTTTGATGCTCAAAGCGATGAGTATAAAGAAAGCGTTCTGCCTGCAGGCGTAACTAAATTTGCTGTTGAAGCAGGCGTTCCTTACGGCTGGAGCCGCTACACCGGCACTGAAAAGAATGTTCTGGGCATTACCACCTTCGGCGCTTCCGCACCCGGCGATGTAATGATGGAAAAATACGGCTTTACTGTTGAAAACCTGGTTGCAAAGGTTAAAGCAGCGCTGTAAGCTTAATTTGAAATTGTTCTTAAAGACCACTCTGCGGAGTGGTCTTTTTGTATTGCATATAAGGAGTTAGTTTCGCTGTTTGGCCTGCCTTGTTCAGATACAGCGATTGAAAAACAGAATCTTATCATATACATTTTTAGCACTTATTTTTTATACATTTTATGCATACGGATTGTATAAAATGTGTTATAATAAGAAGATAATAATGTATAACTGTCTTCATTACGCTGTCGCGCTTCTGCCGGCACGTAAGCGAGCAGGAGGTGCCGGATATGGAAGAAAAAAATATAAAGGACACTATCAGGGCCAAGGCTGCAGAAGCCGCTGAAGCTGCTGCCGAAGCAGCGGAAACACAGGACAAGGAAGAATATGGTGATATACGTATTGCCGATGAGGTTATCTGTATCGTTGCCAGCCTGGCGGCGCAGGAGGTGCCGGGAGTTGTCGGCATGAGCGGTGGTCTGACAGATGGCATTAACCGCTTCTTGGGCAAGGAGAACGCTTCTAAGGGCGTACATTTGCATTTTGAAGGCAAGACGGTAAATGCCAGTGTGTATATTGTTATTGAATACGGCTGCTGCATTCCGGAGATTGCTTTGGAGGTACAGGAAAAGGTTAAAGATGCTATTGAGGCGATGACAGGTTACGAGGTGCAGTTTGTCGATGTCAATGTCGAAGGCGTGGCCAAGAGGCGTGAAAGCGAGCTGGAAAAGGAAAGCTCATCTGATGTAGATATGGCGGAAATTTTGCAGGCGCAGGCTAAGCGTGCGGAAGCAACGGAGGCCAATTCCTTTGAGCAGCAGCTGGTTAATCTCCATGATAACCATGATTTTGAGTTGCCGCCGGAGGAAGACATGGATGAAAAGCATAGGAAGTTTTTAGAGGAGGATTAACTGTTATGGGCATTGCGGATAGAATTATCCTGACGCTGTATACGATATTAATGACGGTAGCTTCAGTGCTGACCTTGCTGTGCAGCCTGGGCGTTTTCTCTGATACCGGTATGGTGGCATTTATCAGCCATATCCCGGGTAATTGGGTTTATGCTGTCGGCGGCGTGATTATGCTGCTGGTGAGCGTACGCCTGCTGATTACCGGCCTGGGACTGACGGGCGTAAGCTCGCTGAAGCTGAGTGACAGTGATAAGGGCAAGGTGCTTGTAGGCAAGGGCGCATTGGAGGATTATATTGCTGTTCTGTCGCAGGAAATATACGGCATCCATCATGTAAAGGTTATTGTGAAGCTGGAGGATCAATGCATTGATGTACGCATTAATGCTTCGATTGAACCCGGCATAAATATTCCGGAAACCTCCGGTGAGATTAAGACCAATGTCCGTGAAACCATCAAAAAGGTTACCGGCATTGAGGTTAAGGAAATAGAGCTGTTCTTCAAACAGATTAAAGCAAAGGAAGAATAGGAGGCAGAAGCTATGTTTAACGATATTCTTAATGATATCTGGAATAATTATCGCGGCCGTCTGCTTTGCTCGGTGTTTGGCTTGTTTATCGGCGTGGTTGTGCTGTGGCTGGGATTTTTTCAGGCACTGTTTCTGATGATCTGCATCGGCTTGGGCTTTTTTATCGGCAATAAGCTGGATAAGAAAGAGGATTTGCTGGAGTGGTTGGATAGATTACTCCCTCCGGGTTATCACAGATAACGGCAGTAGCGGCGAAAGATAAGGCACCATCTGCCTAATCTGAATCCATCATCATACAAGATATTTATTAAAATTTTTTATACAAGGAGAGTGTGCAAATGATTCGTAGACTTGCAAGAGAGGTTGCCTTACAGGCGTTATTCCAAATAGACTTTACCGGTAATGAGGTAGAACAGGCTGTTGACGCAGCTTTAGATGAGCACGAGGAGCTGCATCCGGAGGCTGCGGTAGACAAGGCTTTGGACCAGCATAAGGAGCTGGGGGCAGCAAGTGCCAGAAACTATGTTAAGAAGTATTCTATGGTGCTTGTTAACGGTGTTGTAGAAAACAAAGAAGCTATTGATGCGACTTTGAACAGCTGTGCAACCGATTGGACAGTAGAGCGTATGCCTGCTACCGACAGAAATATCCTGCGCGTAGCAGTTTTTGAAATGCGCCATGAAAAGCCTGCCCTGGCTGCAGGTGTTGCTATCAATGAGGCAGTGGAGATTGCCAAGGCTTATGGAACCGAAGAATCTCCGCGCTTTATTAACGGTGTTTTAGGTAAGCTGGCAAGAAAATGAGCCAAAAGGTTTATTTAGGCATTGATACCAGCTGTTATACTACCTCTGCCGCTCTTTTGGCGGAGGATGGCAGCCTGCTTGCCGAGGCCAGACAGATTTTAAGCGTTAAGCAGGGACGCTGCGGCCTGCAGCAGTCCGAGATGGTTTTTCAGCATACACGCAATCTGCCGCGTCTGGTGGAGGATGTCTTTGCCGACAAGGATTGTACTTTGGCGGCGATTGGAGTCAGCGGTTATCCGCGTCCGCTCGCGGACTCCTATATGCCGGCGTTTCTCGCAGGCATGAGCGTTGCCCGCAGTCTTGCTGCTGTCTATAAGGTGCCGCTGGAGGTAATCAGCCATCAGGAAAATCACTTGGAGGCCGGTCTTTGGTCGGCAGGCGGTCCGCAGGCGGAGCGCTTTTTGCTGCTGCATGCTAGCGGCGGTACTACTGATTTGCTGCTGTGCGAGCGCCGTGAGGACAGCCGCTACAACCTGACGCAGGTTGGCGGCAGCCTTGATTTGCACGCCGGTCAGTTTGTTGACCGCATCGGTGTGGCGCTGGGACTGCAGTTTCCGACAGGTCCGGCGCTGGAGCAGCTTGCAGAACAGGCGGAAGCGCCGCTGGAGCTGCCGGTGTCCGTGCGTAAGCTGGATGTGAGCTTATCGGGACCTGCAACTGCCGCTATGCGCAAGTTGGAGGCTGGGGCGAATGCTGCCTCTCTGGCCTTGGGCGTGGAGCATACGCTGGCGGAAACCTTTGCCCGTTTACTGCGTAACGGTGCAGCGGCATATGGTGTGCGAGATGTGATTTTGGTTGGCGGCGTCGGCTCCAACAAGTACATCCGCAAACACGTTGAAGAAAAGCTGGCGAAGCGCCGTGTGCGCCTGTGGGTGCCGGAAGGACGCTTCAGCTGTGATAATGCCAGTGGCTGTGCCGCTGTTGCCTGGAGATTACATAAGAAAAATGACTGAAGCTGTTTATTCGGTAAGCGAAATAAATAATTTCATAAAGCATATACTGGAGCAGGAGCCGGAGCTGCGTAATCTGCAGGTTGTCGGTGAAATCTCCAATTTTAAGCGCTATCCTTCAGGTCATTGCTATTTTACTTTGAAGGATGCCGGTGCGGTACTCAAATGCGTAATGTTTCGCAGTAAAGCCGTTAACCTGCGCTTTCAGCCGCAAAACGGCGATACTGTTGTTGCTGTAGGCCGTCTGGCAGTTTATGAACGCGACGGCGTTTATCAGCTGTATACCGATTTACTGCTGCAGCAAGGTGTGGGCGATTTGATGCAGGCTTACGAAAAGCTCAAGCAGAAGCTGGAGCGTGCAGGCCTGTTTGCGCCTGAACGTAAACAGCAGCTGCCGCTGCATCCGCGCACTGTGGGAATTATTACTTCTCCTGCAGGTGCCGCTGTGCGTGACGTCATAACAGTGTCACGAAGGAGAAATCAGGGCATAAAGCTGTTGCTTTATCCCGTTAAGGTGCAGGGTGAGGGCGCTTCGGCGGAAATTGCTGCGGCGATTGAATTCTTTAACCGTAAAAAGCTGGCTGACGTCCTTATTGTAGGACGTGGCGGCGGTTCTATTGAGGATTTGTGGGCCTTTAACGAAGAAATTACCGTAAGAGCGGTGGCTGCCTCCAAAATTCCGGTAGTCAGCGCCGTAGGTCATGAAACAGATTTTACGCTGTGTGATTTTGCTGCCGACGTGAGGGCTGCGACACCGTCGCAGGCCGCGGAGCTGGTGGTGGCTGATGTTGAAGGCTATAAGCAACGCGTTGCCTATCTGGAGCAGCGTGCGCGCAGCCTGCTGTCAGCATTGCTGACGCAGCAGCAGCGCAGATTGGATAATTTAGTTAATTCGTGGGCGTTGCGTGACCCGGAAAGGCTTTTTGCCGACCAGTCGCAGCGTCTGGATACTGCTTCGCGCAGACTGCGTGAGGCCTTAGAGCTGCATCTGCAGCAGGATGAGCATAAGCTGGCGCTGGCGGCGGCAAGGCTGGACAGCCTCAGTCCGTTGGCTGTTTTGGGACGTGGCTACTCTGTGAGCCAAAAATCCGATTATACTCTGGTAAGCAGTGTTGATGACCTCAGATGGGGTGACGAGCTGCTGACAACAGTCGCAGACGGTGTGATAACCTCGGTTGTGCAGCAGGTAGAAAGGCGGTAAAGGATGGCAACGAAAAAGATTGCAAAGAACATTAAGTTTGAAGATGCCTTAAGCGAGCTGGAAGCACAGGTACAGCTTCTGGAAAGCGGCGAGCTGCCTTTGGACAAGGCTCTGGAGGTATTCAAATACGGTGTGGAGCTGAGCCGTGTCTGCAGCAGCAGATTGGAAACAGTGAAGCAGGAGGTTGAAAAAATCGTTGTTACCGACAGTAACGACGTTGGCTATAAATTAGAAGCATTCCAGGATTTGGAGGTAAAATAATGGATTTTAAAGCTTATTATGCTAACCAGCAAAAACTTGTAGAAAACTATTTGAAGAACAGAATTGCTAAAAAGGGTATTTCCAAGGTAGATGAAGCTATGGAATACAGCCTGATGGCAGGCGGTAAACGCATTCGTCCGATTCTGCTGATGGCTGCGGCAGAGGCTGTGGGCAGCAAGGGCTACAATTATTTGCCTGTGGCTTGCGGTCTGGAAATGATTCACACCTATTCTCTGATTCACGATGACCTGCCGTGCATGGATGATGATGATTATCGTCGCGGCCGTCTGACCAATCATAAGGTTTTTGGTGAAGCTATGGCAGTGCTTGCCGGTGACGGTCTGCTCACTTTGGCATTTGAGGTAATGCTTGAACAGAAGAATGTTGACCCTAAGGTTTTGATCGAAACTGTACGCGAAATGGCTATGTGTGCCGGTAACTTCGGTATGGTTGGCGGCCAGGGCCTTGATTTGGAATTTGAAGGCAAAAAGATTACGCCGGATGAGCTACGCAAACTGCATGCGGGCAAGACCGGTGCGCTTTTTATTGCTGCCATCCGCGGCGGTGCGCATCTGGCCGGTGCTAATGACCAGCAGCTTTTGGCTCTTACCAAATTTGCTGATTTGTTGGGACTTGCCTTCCAGATTACCGACGATATCCTTGATGTCGAAGGTACTGAGGAGGAGCTTGGCAAGCCGGTAGGCAGCGATGCCAAGAACCACAAATCTACTTATGTAACACTGTACGGCCTGCAGGCAGCACACGAGCTGGCAGAAAAGACTGTGGCAGAGGCTTTGGAATGTCTGGAAATGTTTGGCGAGAATGCAGAGCCGTTACGTGAAATTACTCGCCTGATGACTGACAGAAAGAAGTAATTATGGCAGAGAATAAATTTTTAGATAAAATTAATTCACCGGCTGATGTCAAAAAGCTTTCCGTGCCGCAGCTGGAGCAGTTGGCTAAGGAAATCAGACAGCTTTTAATCAGCGTTATTTCGCACACCGGCGGCCATCTGGCACCGAATCTGGGCGTAGTAGAGCTGACTTTAGCCTTGCATAAGGTTTTTAATACACCGGAAGATAAGATTATTTTCGACGTAGGTCATCAGGCCTATATCCATAAAATTATTACCGGACGCAGGGAGCAATTTCCTACGCTGCGCCAATACGGCGGTCTTTCCGGCTTCCCTAAGCGCAGCGAAAGCGAGCATGACGCATTCGGTACCGGTCATTCCAGTACTTCTATTTCCGCAGCGCTTGGCATGGCCTGCGCCCGCGACCTGCAGGGTGAGGATTATAATGTCGTAGCTGTTATCGGTGACGGCTCCATGACCGGCGGCATGGCTTTTGAGGCGCTGAATAACGCCGGTATGCTGCATAAAAATATGATTGTTGTGCTCAACGATAACGAAATGTCTATTTCCAAAAACGTGGGCGCGATGAGTGAATATCTGTACCAGCTGCGTACAGGCGAAACCTATAACAAAATTAAAAATGATATTGAGGGCTGGCTCAAAAATATGGAATTCGGCAGTGATGTGCTGAAGGCTATCCGCCGCCTGAAGGGCAGCGTAAAGTACCTGATGGTGCCGACTTCTATTTTTGAAGAGCTGGGCTTTACTTATTTGGGACCGGTTGATGGTCATGATCTGGAGGGCCTGCTGGATGTTCTGCAGGCTGCCAAAAAGATTGATGGACCGGTTATGGTACACGTGCTGACGAAAAAGGGTAAGGGCTATAAGCCTGCCGAAGAAAGCCCCAATAAGTTCCATGGTACCGGACCTTTTGATATTGCTACCGGTAAGAAAATTACTAATCCGAATGCACCCGTAAGCTATACCGAGGTTTTTGGTAAAACCTTGAGCAAGCTGGCTGATACCGACGATAAAATCGTGGGTATTACGGCTGCAATGCCTGACGGCACCGGCTTGAACATTTTTGCCGAGGCGCATAAGGACCATTTCTTTGATGTTGGTATTGCCGAGCAGCATGCGGTTACTGCGGCTGCAGGTATGGCTGCTGCCGGAATGAAGCCTGTGGCAGCAATTTATTCTACCTTCATGCAGCGTGCTTATGACTCCATCATGCACGATATCTGCATGCAGAAGCTGCACGTAACGCTGTGTCTGGACCGTGCTGGTCTTGTCGGTGATGACGGCTATACGCATCATGGCGTTTTTGACTACGCTTATCTGCGCAGCATTCCCAACATGATCATTATGGCGCCAAAGGATGAGAATGAACTGCAGCACATGCTGAAAACAGCGCTGGATTTTGACGGACCTGTTTCCGTGCGTTATCCGCGCGGCAGCGGTGTGGGCGTTGCGCTGGATACGCAGTGGCAGGATTTGCCGATTGGTAAGGCAGAGGTGCTGCGTACAGGCAAGGATGTCTGCTTCTGGGCGATTGGCAGCATGGTGCAGACTGCTCTTGATGCAGCGGAGCTGCTGGAAGCGCAGGGAATCAGCGCAGGTGTTGTGAATATGCGTTTTGCCAAACCACTGGATGTTGAACTCTTGCGTGAGCATGCGCAAAGCTACGGTAAGATTATTACTCTGGAAGAAGGCGTACTGGCAGGCGGTGTCGGCAGCGCAATTCTCGAAGAGCTTAATGCAAATAAACTGTTGGAGCAGTGTGAAGTACGTTGCTTCGGCATTCCTGACGAATTTGTTATGCATGGCGACAAAAAGCTGCTGTTCCGTGATTTGGGACTGGATACGCCAACCATTGCTGCCAAGGCTGCAGCATTTGTAAAGGGTGAAGAAGAGTGAAAAAAGAAAGACTTGATGTTCTGTTAGTTAACCGCGGTATGTTTGAAAGCCGTGCCAAGGCGCAGGCGGCGGTTATGGCAGGACAGGTATTGGTCAATGAACAGAAAATAGATAAACCGGGTACACCGGTGGCACCGGAGGTTACTATCCGTCTGCTGGGCAACAAGCTGCCCTATGTAAGCCGCGGCGGTCTGAAGCTGGAGAAGGCTTTGCAGATTTTCCCCATCAGCGTAGACGGCAAGGTTGTTGCCGATATCGGTGCTTCTACCGGCGGTTTCACCGACTGCGCGCTGCAGAACGGTGCGGCAAAGGTGTATGCTATTGACGTAGGCTACGGTCAGCTGGCGTGGAAGCTGCGTAACGATGAGCGTGTAGTGAACATGGAGCGCACCAACGTGCGTTATCTGGAAGCAGACAGCCTGCCCGAGCAGGTGGATGCTGCAACTATCGACGTAGCCTTTATTTCGCTGGATAAAATTTTGCCGGCGGTACACAAAATCCTCAAGCCCGAAGGCTTTGTAGTGGCTTTAATCAAGCCGCAGTTTGAAGCAGGCAAGGAAAATGTCGGCAAGAAGGGCGTTGTGCGTGATGCTGCCGTGCACGAGCAGGTTATCAATAATGTCATCAGCTTCGCCAAGAGCGAAGGCTTCGGCATTGCTGGATTGGATTTTTCTCCTATCAAGGGACCGGAGGGCAATATTGAATATCTGCTGCACCTGACGCTGGGTGACGACGATGCCGTAAGCAGCGAGCAGGTAGCACAGCTTGTAGGCCGCAGTCATGGCGACTTAGATAAGAAAGCAGAAAAGACAGAGGCATGAGATGCAAAAGAAACGTTTAGGGATTTTCCCCAACCTTGGTAAAGAAAACGTCTGCATTGCTCTGCCGGAATTTATTCAGCTCTGCAAGGACTGGGGACTTGAACCGGTGTTGCCTGTGGATGTGGCGCAGCAGTATGGCGTAAGCAGCTACAATAAAAGTGAGCCGCAGACGCTGAAAACGCTGGACTATGGTGTCAGCCTCGGCGGTGACGGTACACTGCTGCAGATGGCGCGCCACCTTGCACCGCTCGATGTGCCTGCCTTCGGTATCAACTTCGGCAAGCTGGGATTTTTGGCAGAGATTGATTTGCAGGGTATGTATAAGGCTATCAGCCGTCTGGCACAGGGCAACTATACGCTGGAAAGCCGTAGTCTGCTGCAGGCCAGAGTTATCTGCGGCGATAAGCTGCTTGCTACGGCGCATGCGCTCAACGATTTAGTTTTGGCTAAGGGCATGTTCAGCAAGCTGGCGCATATGATGCTTTTTATTAACGGACGTTTATCAGGTAAATACGCAGCAGATGGCTTGATTATAGCAACGGCAACAGGTTCTACGGCATATTCACTGTCTGCAGGCGGACCGCTTGTTATGCCGGAGCTTGATGTCAGCGTCATTACTCCTGTCTGCGCACATTCGCTGACGAACAGAGCGCTTGTTATTCCTATGTCGGAAACAATAGAGCTCAGGCCGATTCCCGGCAGTGAGGAAATGCTGCTTTCGGCTGACGGCGAAAATGTTATCGAGGTGCCTAACGATACCAGTGTGCATATCGCCAAATCGCCTTATGAGATGAAGTTTGTAAGACTTACGCGACGCGATTATTATCAGACTTGGCAACAAAAATTAATGCGCAATTTATAGGAGGCGCACGATAAGGCACCGTATACTTCATCAGGGCTCCTCGACGTAGCAGTAGTACGCCATCGTCGCCCTTCTTCGTCTCCGGTACCTTCTCGTGTGCCGTGACGTAGACGAAGGATAGATGTACAGGGCGTAGCGGCGCATGATAAGACACCGTATACGTCATCCATAAATAAATACGTAAGGCATTACTATACATCATAACCTTTATAGAAGTATCATGATTATAGAAAAGTAAGGCATAGAATTATTTTGCTATTAGAGGTGATTGACTATGAAAATGACCAGACACGCTAAAATTAAAGAGATTATTGACAACAATAAAATTGAAACGCAGGAGGATTTGGCTTCCGCTTTACGTCATCAGGGCATTGATGTTACGCAGGCTACGGTTTCGCGTGATATCAAGGAGCTTATGCTGGTCAAGGTGCCGGATGCCAACGGACATTATCACTATGCTTATCCGAAGGAGCACAGCTCGATGCTGACCATGGAGCGTCTGGAGCGTACCTTCAACGATTCTATCGTAAGTGTACGTGCTTCCGACAGCATGGTGGTAATCCGCACGCTGCCGGGCACAGCGCAGGCTGTTGCCTTTGCCGTAGATTACATGAAATGGCCGGAGATTCTTGGTTCTATTGCCGGTGATGACACCGTTTTCATTGCTCTGCCAAATAAAGAAGCTGTAATCACTCTGCTGGAACGCTTCAAGGATTACAGATAAGCGAGGCTAAGGATTATGCTGCAATCATTGCATGTTCACAATTTTGCATTGTTAGAGGATGCTCATGCTGATTTTACCCCCGGCTTCAATGTTTTTACAGGTGAAACCGGTGCCGGTAAATCTATTCTGATAGATGCCTTTGGCATGGTGCTTGGAGGGCGCTCTTCTGCCGATTATGTGCGCAGCGGTACTGACGGACTGTGGGTGCAGGCTGTTTTTGACGTGAGCGGTCAGCAGGAGATTAAAGCGCTGCTGGCGGAGCACGGTCTGGAGCCGGAGGAGGATTTATTTCTGAAGCGTCAGATAAGTGCTGCGGGCAAGAGCCGTGCTTTTATCAACGGCGTGCAGGTGCCTTTGGCTGTGCTGAAGGCTATCGGTGCACGTTTGGTTGATATTCACGGCCAGCACGAAAACCAGGCTTTGCTGAAGCCGGATGCGCCGCTGCATCTGACAGATGCCTTTGGCGGTCCGAAGCTGGCGCAGGCACTGCAGGAGTATAAGCAGCTTTACAGCGAGTATACTGCTGCAGTAAAGCATTTGAGCAGCCTGGAGCAGGAAAATGAGCAGCAGGATTTGCTGCTGGACCGTTACGCTTGGGAAATCAAGGAGATTTCGGACGCTGCCTTGAAGCCGGGCGAGGAAGATGGTCTGGAAGCGGAGGCACGCCTGCTGCAGAACAGTGAGCGCATTATGAAGGCTGTTGACAGCTCTTATCAGCAGCTTGATGAGGAGGACGCGATTCTTTCGCGTCTGGCGCGTGTGCGCGACCAGCTGCAGTATGCGGCACGCTACGACAGCCGTCTGGCGCCGTTGGCAGAGTGTGCTGACAGTGCCTGGATTAGCTTGGACGATTGCCGCACGGAGCTGAGCGAATATATGGCAGGCAGTGAGTTTAACGGTGAGCGTGCGGCACAGGTGCAGCAGCGTCTTGATATTATTTACCGCCTGCAGAAGAAGTACGGTGGCAGTACGCAGTCGGCATTGGAATATCTGCAGCAGACACAGGAAAAGCTGGAACAGCTGCAGCAGATTGCACAGCTCTTAGAGCAGGCACAAAAGGCAGTAGCGGAAGCGGTTGTGCGTTTGGGACGTGCTGCCGCAGTGCTGACGCAGTTGCGTGAAGCCAGCGCCAAGGCGTTGGCGCAGCGTATTACGCAGCATATCCGCGATTTGGCGATGCCTAACGGTGTGCTGCAGATAAAGTGCGGTCAGCTGGATAAGTTTATGCCGCTTGGCCGTGATGAGCTGAAATTTATTTTCAGTGCAAATATGGGCGAACCGCTGAATGATCTGGAAAAGGTAGCGAGCGGCGGCGAGCTGAGCCGTATTGCTTTGGCGGTTAAGACTGTGATGATGAACAGCGGCGATGTTGCTACGATGGTATTCGATGAGATTGATACCGGTGTCGGCGGTGTTACGGCGCAGAAGATGGCGGAAAAAATTGCTGCTATTTCCAGTGTCGGTCAGGTGCTGTGTATTACGCATTTGCCGCAGATTGCTGCCTTTGCGGATAATCATATTCATATTGAGAAGCAAAGTGCTGACGGACGCACGGTAACGCAGCTGACTACGCTTGATTATAACGGCAGACTGCAGGAGCTGGTGCGCATGACGGCAGGCGCAACTGCCAGCAGGGCAGCCTTTGAAAGTGCTACCGAGCTGCTGCAGGGTGCGGAGCAGATAAAAAGCAGCTTGAAGCGACTGCAGGAGAAATGAGGTAAGATAATGCTGAAAAAATTTCATGAGGCGGCTTTAGATGAAATATATGTACCTGGAAGCAATGAGGAGGTCTTTAGCGGCCGCCTGCTGAAGGTGCAGCGCGACCACGTAACGCTACCGAACGGTAATGATACAACGCGTGAATATATCCGTCATCCGGGCGCAGTGGCGATTGTACCAGTGCTGGCTGACGGAAGCGTGGTGCTGGTAAAGCAGTGCCGTTATCCGCTTGCTACATTGCTGTGGGAGATTCCGGCAGGCAAGCTGGACCATGGTCCGGAGGAGGATCCTGCGGAGTGTGCGAAGCGTGAGCTGAGCGAGGAAACAGGCTATGACGCAGAGCATTGGGAGAAGCTGATCAGCATTGCAACTACGCCGGGATTTTCTGATGAGATTATCCATTTATATAAGGCATCGGGGCTGCAAAAGTTTGCCCAGCATACTGATGAGGACGAATTCATCGGCGTGCAGGCCTTTACTCCCGCAGAGCTGCGTCGCATGGTCGCTGACGGCGAGCTGTACGATGCCAAAACCCTGTGCGCTCTTTACGCTGCAAAGGTAATTTGAAAAAGTCAATCACAATAGTTATTTGAGGCTGCTGAGAAGGCGGCCTCTTTTTTCGTGCCTTAGCTTGTCAAGCTGGCGCTACTTCTTTATAATAGAAAGTAAGTGTTTAATAAATTTCTATGAGGGAGCAGATGATACAGATGAAAAAGATACAATATGTGCTTGCTTCGCTGCTGGCGGCAAGCGTTTTTACAACTGCGGCTGAGGCTGCCAATTTTAATAATGAAGTAAAAACCCATCAGGGTGTTGTTGCCGGTGCTTATGACGACAAGCATCAGGTAGTACAATGGCTGGGTGTTCCGTATGCGCAGCAGCCGACGGGCGCTGACCGTTGGCGCGAGGCGCAGCAGGCTAAAAAGCATAAGGGAATTTTGGACTGCACCAAGGCTGCACCGGCGAATATCCAATATAACGGCAAAAAGGTGCTCGGGCAGGAGGGCATGCTAACGTTGGATATTGTGCGCCCGGATACGCAGGAAAAGAATCTGCCGGTGCTGGTGTATATCCACGGCGGCAATAATCAGGCCAGCAACAGCCATCTGATGGAGGGCAACAAGCTGGCGCAGGAAGGCAACATGGTCTACGTTTCCGTACAGTATCGCCTTGGACTTTTTGGCTTTAATAATCTGCCTGCTCTGGCAGATGGCAACAAGAAGGAACAGAGCGGTAACTTCGGCTTCCTTGACCAGGCTGCAGCCTTGGACTGGGTACGCGAAAATATCAAGGAGTTCGGTGGTGACGCCAAGAATATTACTGTTTCCGGTTTTTCCGCCGGTGGACGTGATGTTATGGCGATGCTGATTTCGCCTGTTTTCAAAAATAAATTTGATAAGGCTATTTCCTTCAGCGCCGGTCTGACTGTTGCCGATGCTGCCAAGAGTCAAAAAACTATCGCGCAGAAATTAGCGCCGATGGTGGTAGAGGACGGTAAACAGAATAATCTGATTAACGCCGAAAACTGGCTGCTTAGTGACAATGGCAAGGATAAAAAGGCCGTGCGCCAATATCTGCAGGCAATGCCGGCAGAACGTCTGGCGCCGGTGATGTCAGGCGCTGTCATTCGCATGAGCGCATTTCCGCATCTTTACGGCGATGGCGAGGTACTGCCGGTAGAAGGCTTTGCTACGAAGCATTACTACAGCGTACCGCTGCTGATGCTGGCGAGTGCTGACGAGTTCAGCTCCTTTGCTGCACGTGATCCTTTCTTTAAGGATCGTCTTGGCTTAATCAACAACGATTATAAGACTACGAGTGAATTTAAATTTGCCAATAAATACGGCAGTGCTTTGTATGGCTTCTTCAACGGTCAACAGTCTGCCGAGGTTTTGTATCCGCATTATAAGGCAGATATGTATGTCTGCAGCTTTGCTTTTGCTCATACTGCTGACGTTGTTGGCAAGGAATATATGGTGCGTAACGGTGCGTTGCATGGCATCTTCCAGCCCTTCCTGACGGATCAGGGCTACGGCTATACCAAAAATACCGATGCCTTTGAGCAGGCAGGCTCCAAAGAACTGAGCAAAGCATTTATTGCTTCGATTGCAGCCTTTGTGCGTACCGGTAATCCTAATACTCCGGCTTTGGGAACAACGTGGCAGGCATGGAATCCCACCTACCGTCCGGAGCTTGTATGGGATGCCAACCGTCAGCATGCACGCATCAGCAGTATCAATAGCAGAGTAAGCTATGCCGGCATTTTGGCAGAGATGGCTAATGACAAGAGCATCAATGAGCAAAGTAAAAATTATATCATTCATAATGTGCTGAACGGACGCTGGTTCAGCGATGAGCTGGATGCCAAATACGGCAATCCCAGTCTGTGGCCTAAATAAGCAGTTTTATAAGGAGCTGATTGATAATGACAGAAGAAAAAAATACTACTCCGCTTCATGGCAGCAATGTTGCCAGAGAGCAGATTCCGGCAGCCTGCAAATGGCATGTAAGCGATATATATGCCAGTGAAAAGGATTGGCAGGCGGCCTGCGAAGAATATAAAAGCAAGCTGCCGCAGCTGCAGGCTATGCAGGGCAAACTGAATACTGCAGCCGCAGTGTGTGCTGCCTTAAAGCTGCAGGAGGAGCTGGCCAAGCTGTTGGATAAAATTTATGCTTACGCACGCTTGCAGCAGGATGCGGATAATACGGACCAGAAGCTGCAGGCGCTCGCAGGCGAGGCCGAAGGTATGGCAGCAGCCTTCAGTAACGCTAACGCTTTTGTAGAGCCGGAAATGCTGGCCTTAGGCAAGGAAAAGCTGTTGCAGATGCTGGACGAAGAGCCTGCATTGGCAGAATACCGTTTTTATATTGAAAATATGGTTCGTTTATCAGACCATGTTTTGTCTGCAGATAAAGAGGCTGTTTTTGCGCAAAGCCATCTGGCTACAGGAACGGCGGCAGCGGCCTTTCGTGCGTTGGTGAGCGCCGATATGCAGTTCCCGGAGATTACCGATGGCCAGGGCAATAAGGCAAACGTCAGCGAGGGCTGCTATCTGCTGAATATGACCTCTCCTGACCGTGTACTGCGTAAAAATTCCTTTACCGGCCTGATGAATACCTATCATCAATATCGCAATACTTTGGCTGCAACGCTCACAGGCTCTGCTCGCACCGGTTATTTCTATGCTACCGTGCATAACTATAAAGATACATTGGAAGCAGCGTTGGCAGAGGATAATATTCCGTCCAGTCTTTACGACGGACTGATTGATACCGTGCATGATAATTTTGCCCCTCTGCATGAGTATATCCAATTGAAGAAGGATGTACTTGGCGTAGATGAATTCCATTACTATGATATGTATATGCCTATTTCCAATGCAGGCGACAGCTTTGCCTGCAGCTTTCCGGAGGCCTGCGCCAAGGTTGAGGAGGCACTGGCACCGTTAGGCAAGGAATATCTGACGGCACTCCACAAAGGCATGACCGAAGGCTGGATTGACGTTTACGAAAACAAGGGCAAGCGCTCCGGCGCATATTCCTGGGGCGTGTACGGCGTGCATCCCTTTGTGCTGCTCAATTATCAGCCGCGCTATAACAGCATTTCTACCATTGCGCATGAAATGGGCCATGCTATGCACAGCTATTTCAGCAGTCAGGCACAAAGCTACGTTAATTCGGAATATACGATTTTCTGCGCTGAGGTTGCGTCCACGACGAACGAAAATCTGTTGTTGGAGCATACCTTGAAGCATGCTACGGCGGAGCAGAAAATTTATCTTTTGAACCAGTTTTTGGAGGCAGTACGCACAACGGTTTACAGACAGGTGCAGTTTGCTGAATTTGAAAGATATATTCACGGAGAAATCACTGCAGGCCGTTCCCTGCAGGCCGAAAAGCTGGAGGAATACTGGCTGCAGAGCAACAGGGATTACTATGGCCCGGCGCTGACTGTGGACAAGGAATTGGCAAGCGAATGGTCCCGTATCCCGCACTTCTATACGCCGTTTTATGTGTACAAGTACGCAACAGGCTACAGTGCAGCGACAGCCTTCGCCAGTGCAATTTTAAGCGGCGAAGCGGGAGCGGTGGAAAAATATCTGGGCTTCCTGCATGCGGGCGGCAGCGATTATTCGCTGAACATCCTGAAGAACGCCGGCGTGGATTTGAATACGCTGCAGCCTGTAACGGTAACGCTGCAGAGGTTTGCTGCTAAGCTCAAGGAGCTGAAGGCGCTGTTGGGAAAGTAACCACTCTATAAGAATTTTTAAATAAGGCTATTGACAAAGCTTTAAGAAACGAGTATAATTACTATTGTTCCGAGTGATTGGAACTTATGCCGAAGTGGCGGAATTGGCAGACGCACTTGACTCAAAATCAAGCGGGTTCACGCTCGTGCCGGTTCGAGTCCG
>OOBW01000436.1_pt1 | contig 31914 bp, 21 predicted proteins | sample 1671701 | NCBI WGS metagenome assembly OOBW01 (sample SAMN06348183, study PRJEB24527) | human gut metagenome | biome: human gut; feature: ankylosing spondylitis patient; material: feces | host: Homo sapiens | place: China | collected 2015-10 | reverse complement strand
GGCCGTGCCGTCGGCGGGGGCCGACCCGGCCGGGGCCGACGCCGCGGTCTTGTCCGCGAAGTCGTCGGCGTCCGGCAGGTCGTTGAGGTAATCGTCCTTGTTGAACTCAGCCATGATTACCGGCCCTTATTACTTGTTGTCCTTGTCGTCGTCCACGACCTCGGCGTCCACCACGTCGTCGTCACCACCGTTGTCGGCGGCGCCCGACGCACCCGCGGCACCGGCGGCATCCGCGGCGCCCTGCTGGGCGTACAGCGCCTGGCCGATCTTCTGGGCGGCGGTCATCAGCTCGGTCTGCTTGGTCTTGATGGCCTCGATGTCCTCACCCTTCAGGGCTTCCTTGAGCTCGTTGACCTTGTCGGTGACCTCCTTGGCCACGTCGTCGGAGAGCTTGTCCTTGTTGTCATTGACGAGCTTCTCGGTCTGATAGGCGAAGGACTCGGCCTGGTTGCGGGTCTCGGCGTCCTCACGGCGCTTCTTGTCCTCGGCCTCGTGGGCTTCGGCCTCCTTGACCATGCGGTCGATCTCGTCCTTCGGCAGGCCCGAGCCGCCGGTGATCGTCATCGACTGCTCCTTGCCGGTGCCCTTGTCCTTGGCGGACACGTGCACGATGCCGTTGGCGTCGATGTCGAAGGTCACCTCGATCTGCGGGATGCCGCGCGGCGCCGGGGCGATGCCGGTCAGCTCGAAGGTGCCCAGCGGCTTGTTGTCACGCGCGAACTCACGTTCGCCCTGGTAGACCTGGATGAGCACGGACGGCTGGTTGTCCTCGGCGGTGGAGAACACCTCGGAACGCTTGGTCGGGATGGCGGTGTTGCGGTCGATGAGCTTGGTCATGATGCCGCCCTTGGTCTCGATGCCGAGGCTCAGCGGGGTCACGTCGATCAGCAGGACGTCCTTGCGGTCGCCCTTGATGACACCGGACTGCACGGCGGCGCCGACGGCCACGACCTCGTCCGGGTTCACGGACTGGTTCGCTTCCTTGCCGCCGGTCAGCTCCTTGACCAGGTCCTTGACGGCCGGCATACGAGTCGAACCGCCGACCAGCACCACATGGTCGATGCCGCTCACGCCGATGCCGGCGTCGGCCAGCACGTTGTTGAACGGGGTGCGGCAGCGGCCCAGCAGGTCGGAGGTCATCTCCTCGAAGTGGGCGCGGGTCAGGGTCTCGTCCAGATGCACTGGGGTGCCGTCCGGGGTCATGGCCAGGTACTGCATGGAGATGGTGGTGGAGGTCGAACTCGACAGCTCCTTCTTGGCCTGCTCGGCGGCTTCCTTCAGGCGCTGCAGCGCGATCTTGTCCTTGGCCAGATCCACGCCGTACTTGTTCTTGACCTCGGTGACCAGCCAGTCGATGATCTTCTGATCCCAGTCGTCGCCGCCCAGGCGGTTGTCGCCGTTGGTGGCCTTGACCTGGATGGTGGAGAAGCCGTCCTCATCCTTGCCGATCTCCAGCAGGGACACGTCGAAGGTGCCGCCGCCCAGATCGAAGACCAGGATGCGCTCGTCCTCCTTGCCCTTCTCCAGACCGTAGGCCAGGGCGGCCGCGGTCGGCTCGTTGATGATGCGCAGCACGTTCAGGCCGGCGATGGTGCCGGCGTCCTTGGTGGCCTGGCGCTGAGCGTCGTTGAAGTACGCCGGGCAGGTGATGACCGCGTCGGTCACCGGCTCGCCCAGGTAGGCCTCGGCGTCGCGCTTAAGCTTCATCAGGATCTGCGCGGAGATCTCCTGCGGGGTCCACTTCTTGCCGTCGATCTCAACGGTCCAGTCGGTGCCCATGTGGCGCTTGACCGAGCTGATGGTGCGGTCCACGTTGGTCACGGCCTGGCGCTTGGCCACCTCGCCGACGAGGATCTCGCCGGACTTGCTGAACGCCACGACCGACGGCGTGGTGCGCGAGCCTTCGGCGTTCACGATGACGGTGGGTTCACCGCCTTCCAGCGTGGCGATGCAGGAATTGGTGGTTCCCAGATCGATGCCTACTGCACGTCCCATAGTGATGTCTCCTTTATGTTCGGTTATCCGTTACGTTCGTCGCCCAAGTCTTGGGTCCGGCGGCCGTTGCGCCGCCCGATCCCCGACCGGAGGATGCGCCCTCGTCTTGGGCTTTCCAAAACTTGAGCCTACACCACTCAACTTTACGGCGCAAGTGTTTATTCCCGGATTGGGGAGAAATTTTCTGGCACGGCGGCAAAGACCGCCGTCCGCCTCACCGGCTCCGGCATCCGCACGGGCGAGCGCTTCACCGCGCCACCGGACCAGGCGAGGGCCGTCCTGCATGGCGTTCACGCGGACACGACGGTCCGGCGCGTGCCGCTGCCGGCCAAGCGCGCGAAAAGCCCTGCGGCATCAGTTCGCGCCTGGCCCGACTCACGATCCGACGGTTCGGTGCGAATGCGCCCCGCGGCCTTACCCTTACGGTCGCGGGGCGCATTCAAGACGGACGGCTAGAAACCGTCAACGCCTTTCGGCAGAACCAGAGCGGCGGGACTTGATCGTCCGGACCGCCAGGCCGGTGGAGACCAGGGCCGCGGCCAGCACCACCATGGCGGCGATGGCAACGCCCGTCTTGCCCAGCGGACTCGCGGCCGCGGCATCTTCGGCGGCGTTGGCGTTGCCGCCGGTCGGCTTGCCGGGGATGACCTCGGACGTGGTCTCGGCCGGAATCTGAATCTCCTTCTCCAGCGACGTACCGGTCTGGCGGCCGGTTACCGTGACCTTGTAGGCCTTGCCTTCCGCGACCTTGTCGGTCAGATCCACCGACGTGGTCTGCGTGGTGCGGACGCGGACGCCGGAAATCGGGTCGGCATCGGCCTCAGTGCCACCGGACTGGGCGACCACCTGACCGGCGGCGTCCGTGACGGTGTAGGTGAAGGAGGCGTCGCCATTCAGACCCGCCACATCCAGCGAGGCCTTGCCGTCCTTGACGTTGACGGAGAAGTCCATGCCCGCGGACAGGTTCTTGTAGTCGTCGGCGGTGGAGGCAAGCCCCAACGCCTTGGCGATGGTGTAGAAGTTGTCGGTCTGGTCGGTCAGGCCGTTGACGCGCTGCGCACCCGGGCCGGAGGCGGCGATGCGCAGCTGGGTGCCGGTGTGGGACATCGAGCTTTCGACCTCGTCGAACTTCGGGGCATCATCGTCGGCGTACATCTGGTCGGGCGAGGTGCCGTAGGCCACGGTGATCTTGGCACCGTCGACCCGGGACTTCAGCACAGTGCTCAGCGCGTAGTTCGGCTGCTCCTCCACGATCTGGCTGGTGTGCGCGTGGTCGGCGGTCACGATGATCAGCGTTTCGTTCAGGTCCACCTTGCCGAGCGCGGCGGAGATGGCCTTGTCCAGGTCGTCGGTCTCGCCGATCTGGCCGCAAGCGTTGGCGTTGTGGTCCTGCTTGTCGATCGAGGCGCCCTCGACCTGCAGGAAGAAGCCGTTGCTCTGGCCGTTCGGGTTGGCCTCGAGCAGGTCGATGGCCTTGCGCGTCATGTCGGCCAGGGAGGCGGAGTTGCCGTTGGCGTTCTTGTTGCCGAGCCAGTCGGGGTTGGTGGAGCACTGGATCGGGTTCTCGTCCTTGGCCGGGTCCTTCTTGGTGGCCACGCTCGGCGCGAACTGGGTCTGCAGGTTGCCGTCGGCCATCAGGGCCAGCACCGGCTTGCCGTCATACTGCAGGGCGTTGAGCGCGTCGACGTCCTTCTCCACGGTTTCATAGCCCATCGCCTTGGCCTGATCCCACACGGTCATGCCGGCGTACTCGCCGCCCTGCACGGTCTGGTGCAGATACTTGGCGCCGCCGCCGATCGTCACGTCGGCGCGGGTGTCGAGCATCTGCTCGGAGATCGAGCCGATGCCGCCGTTCTCCTTGAGCTGGGCGACCTCGCACTGGTCGGCGGCGTTGTTGCTGGAGCCGTCGGTCTTGCCCTGCGGTCCATAGCAGGAGCGCAGCGTGGAATGCGACATCTGGGCTGCCGGGGTGGCGTCCTGGATTTCGGAGGTGGTCACATTGCCGGTGGCCTTGCCGGCGGCCTTGGCCAACTCGGTCAGGTTCATCTGCGGGGTGCCGTAGACATCCACATCCAGCGCGTTGTTGTAGGTCTTGGTACCGGTGGCCCATGCGGAACCGGAGGCCGCGGAGTCGGTGACCGGGGTCACCGCAGGATCGTTCTTATCCTCAATGCCCGCGCCGAGCGAGAACGTGGTGTACTGGCCGGTGCCGACGGTGGTGTCGCCGTACGAGGACGGCTGGCCGATCTTGTCAAGACCGTCGAATGAGCCGTTCGCGCCATGCAGGTAGTCGCGGGCGACGGTGATTTCGGAATCGCCCATGCCGTCGCCGATGAACAGGATGACGTTCTTGGCGTTCTGGTTGCCGTACATGCCGGCGATGCGCTGCGCGGCGCCGTGGCCGGCCAGTTCGGCGGCGGACTTGCCGTTGGTCGCATAGGCCATGCCGCTGACGCCGGCAAGCGTGGCGGCGGCCACGAGCGCCGCCACGGTTCCCTTCAACACGTGATGCTTGTTCACTTCATGCCTCTTTTCGTTGGCTTCACGACGAGGCCGGCCGCGTTCCCCACGGGTTACGACCGCCCTCGGGATTCCGGTCATGTCAGGCTTCCCGACCCTTCCGGCTTCTCCACCACGCACGATAGGACGCCAAACCATCGCCCAGCTGACGGAATCGCCACGCAATGGTGAACAATCGCAATGGGCGACGAACTCTCCATGAACCGCAAGCGACTACGTATCCGGGCCTCGGTGTTACATGCGGGATTGCGGTCCTCGTCGACTGAAAGTTGGAAAAGTGGCAAATCCACCACCAAAACTGGTTGGAACAATGGCAGCACAACGCTAGACGGCGTGTTGTCGCAGCCATGCGACAACACGGACGTTTGGAGCTAACGGTCAAAGAACTCGTTGTGAAGCGTGGAGCAGCTTCGCACTACCTCCAACTTTAAAACAGGACCGGCGGAATTCCGCCGGTCCTGAATGTGAAACCCGAGGTAGTGCGAACCACCGCTGGGGATCAACCCCTCAGCAGCACCTCTTCCAAGGCACCGATCACGCTTTCGGGCATGTGCGACTGGAAGAAGTCACGCTCATTGCGCTGCTCGCGCTCCAGCGTGCGCAGTCCCGGAATCGCGGCCACACCGTAGCGGCTGATCTGCGCCATGGCATGCTCCTTGGTGGTGTACAGCATCTGCGCGTCAAACAGGATGCGTTCGCAGTCCGCCTCGGTCGGGGATTCGGCCAGGGCAAGCCCCTGCGGGAACAGCACCTGGATCCGCGACGAGGAGGGCACGTCGTATAGCTTCACGCTCAGACTCAGCGTCTCCGCATCGTAATCCACCACCGTGGTGCCGACCAGGTCCTTGTCCCAGGCTTCGCCGCCGACGATCGCCTGCATGGCCGAGCGGGCCACGCCGCGGAAGATCAGGGTCCAGTCGCGCCGTTCCGGCACCACCGACGTGTTGCCGGTCGGCGCTTCGATGACGAACTGCGGGGAGCGCCCATCATCCCACTGCCAGGTCATGGCGGTCACGGCCGTGGCGGATTCCTGCGCCGCAGCGGCGTCGGCGCACACCTCGCGGAACTCGCCGGAGTCCTCGCGCATGGCGAACGAGCCGTCCGCACCGGGGAAGATCACCACATCCAACGCACGCGGGTTCACGGTCATATCCGAAAGCGGATCGGACTGCATCGGCACGATGCCGCCGGCCTTCGCGAACACCGGAATCCGGTCGATTGTACGCCACACCGCCAGGCGGCGGCCCGCCGGATCGGCGGCCGTATAGCGGCGGCCGTCGAAGAAATCGAACCAGTCGCCCTGCGGCAGCCAGGCATCGGCCTTACCGCGCATCGAGGCCTTGTCCATCGGATCGACCACCGGCGCCACCACCAGCTCGGTGCCGAACCGGAACTCGTCGGGCACCTCGTAGGACTCGCCCAGATTCGGGTTGGCCCAGTACATCGGTTCGACGATCGGATCGCCGTCCACGGCGGCGCGCCAGTTCATCGTGTACAGGTACGGCATCAGCGCCTGGCGCAGCCGCAACACGTCGACCATCGCCGAACGCACCGGCTCGTGGAAGTTCCACGGCTCCTTGCCGGAGAACGGCGAACAGCTGGAGTGCAGGCGGTTGATCGGGCTGAACGCGCCCAGCTGGTACCAACGGGCCTCAAGCTCCTCGTCACGGTAGCCGAACATATGCCCGCCGATGTCGTGGCTCCACCAGCCGTAGCCGATGTTGGAGGCGGTGGCGGTGAAGTACGGCTGGAATTTGAGGGACTTCCAGGTGATGACGGTATCGCCGGAGAACCCGACCGGGTAGCGCTGCGAGCCGGGCCCCGCGAAGCGCGAGAACGTCAGCGGCCAACGGCCGTCGCGCCCGGAGTCGCAGTAATGCAGGTGGTTGAGCACCCACAGCGGGTCGAGGCCCGGCTGCCGGGTCACGCCGCCCTGCTGCCAATCCAGCCACCAGAAGTCGATGCCGTCCGCCTCCAGGTCGTGGTGCATGTCGAAGTAGGCCTGCACGAACTTCGGGTTGGTCAGATCGAACTCGACCGGCTCCTTGGCCTCCGCGTCCACGCCGACCGTGGCCGCGGCCTTGGCGTACGGCTCCTCGAAGGCGCGGATGCCGTCGCGCGGGTGCACGTTGACCGTGGTCTTCAGCCCGCGCTCGTGCAGGGACTCCAGGAAACGCTTGGGGTCGGGGAACAGCTTGCGGTTCCAGGTGTATCCGGTCCAGCCGGAGCCGTACTGGGGATCGACGTCATCCACCAGATGCCAGTCCATGTCGATCACCGACGTGGTGAACGGAATGCCTTCGCGCTTGAACCGATCCATCAGGTCCAGATACTCCTCCTCGGAGTACCGGTAGTACCGGCTCCACCAGTTGCCCAGCGCATAGCGGGGCAGCAGCGGCGCCGGGCCCGAGAGTTTCTGGAAGTCGTGGACGGCCTCGCGGTAGCGGCGGCCGTAGCCGAAGAAGTAGATATCGGTTTCCTTGTGGCTGCGCGGGGCGACGCCGAAGCCGCCGTACGCCACGACGCCGTCGGGAAGGTTGCCGTCCGCGTCCGCAAGGACGAACACGTTCGACGCGGAATCGTCGAGCACGGCCCAGCCGTCGCGCGACGCCACGCCGTATCCGAGCGGAATCTCACCGTCCGCCTCGTCGAGCGTACGGGCCGTGCCGCCCAGATTGCCCCTGTCCACGTCGCCGTAGTGCCAGGTGTTGAACTGCGAATCCGGCACGCCCTTGACCACGATGCTCAGCCCCTCCTTGCTGAACGGTTTGCGGTCGTAGGTCAGACGCAGGGCCGAGGTTTCGACGACCAGCAGGCCGTCACGCTCGCTGGTGGTGAACTCCACGCTCCCCGCCGGGCGGAACGCGCGGTCGACGGCCATCAGCGAGGCGTTGTCCTCGAAGACGCCGCTGTCCGACCACTCCAGACGGATCAGCGACTCCGTGATCAGGCCGATGCGCCAGCGATCGCCCTGCAACGTGGTGACCGGGTTCATGACGGGATGCATGCCCTTGAGGAAACGGTCAAAGCCTTGAAAATCCTGAGAAGACATGTGCTTCAACTCCTTTGTTTTCATTGTGCCCTTATGGATGATTGCGCTTGCATGCAAGTATAGTGCAAACGTTCGCATAACACGCCTGAACGTGGCGGCAACCCCCGATGCCGAGGTTTGCCGCCACGCCGGCACGATGCCCGGACACCCCGACTTACTTGCCGCTGCCGGTGGCGATGCCGGCGATGAACTGCTTCTGGAACACCATGTACACGATGATCACAGGGATGATCGCCAGCGAGGTGGCCGCGAACAGGCCGCCGTAGTCGGTGCCGTACTGGCCGTTGAACATCTTCAGGCCCACCGACAGCAGCATCTTGTCGCTATCGGTGATCATCAGGAACGGCCACAGGTAGTCCTCCCAGTTCCACAGGAACGTGAAGATCGCGAGCGCGGCGATGCTGTTGCGGCTCATCGGCAGGATGATCTGGTGGAAGATGCGGGCATCACCGGCGCCGTCCAGCTTGGCGGCCTCGATGATCTCGTCGGAGATCGAGCCGATGGACTGGCGGAACAGGAAGACGCCGAAGCCGGAGACCAGGCCGGGCACAATGAGCGAACGGTAGGTGTCGAGCCAGCCGAACTGCACCATCATCTCGTACTGGGGGATGATCGTGACGGCCCACGGCAGCATCATCGTGCTGAGCACCGCGCCGAACAACACGTTGCGGCCGCGGAAGTGCATCTTAGAGAAGACGTAGCCGAGCACGGCGCTGATGTAGATGACGAGCACTGTCTTGACCGTGGCGATGAACACCGAGTTGGCGAACAGCCGGAAGAAGTTGAAGGTCTTCTGGATGTTGGCGTAGTTGTCGAGCGTCGTCGGCGCCGGGAAGATGCCGCCGGTGATCTTGACGATCTCACTGTTCGGCGCGAACGACGAGACGAACATCCAGATGAACGGGACGATCGTGACGAGCGAGAGCGCGAACAGCAGGACGGTGACGACGATGGAGATTACCTTCTTGGTGCTTTTGGACATGTCACGCCTCCGTATTGTCGCCTGACGCCTTGAACATCAGGATCGTCAGGATGCCGGTCAGCACGAACAGGATGACGCTCATCGCCGATGCCGTGCCGAAGTTGTACTTCTGGAACGCCTGGTCGTAGATCAGGTAGCTGATGGTGTAGGTGTCGGTGCCGGGGCCGCCCTTGGTCATCACGAGGATCTGCACATACGCCTGCAGGTAGGAGATCAGCGAGGTGATGACGATGAGCAGCGTGGTGGGCTTGAGCAGCGGCAGCGTGATCGACCGGAAGGTCTGCCACCAGTTGGCGCCGTCGATCTGGGCCGCCTCGTACACGTCGCGCGGCAGCGCCATGATGCCGGCGAGATACAGCACGGTCGCGTAGCCGAAGTCCTTCCAGATGGTCATGATGATGACCGCCGGCATGGCGTAGCGCGAATCGTTGAGCCAGCTGATGTCGAGTCCGGTGATCTTGTCGATCATGCCGAACTGCGGGTCGAACATCCACATCCATACGAAGGAGACGGCCACCAGCGGGGTGATCGTCGGCATGTAGAACAGGCCGCGCAGCGTGTCCTTGCACTTGACGAGCTTGGAGCTCAGCAGCAGCGCCAGCGCCAGACCCAGCACCACGCGGAACAGGATGGAGAAGAACGAGTAGATCGCGGTGTTCCACAGCGACTTCCAGAACAGGCCGTCGGTCAGCACGTTGACGAAGTTGTCGAACCCGACCCAGTCGTACTTGTCGATCAGCGGGTTCCAGTCGTGCAGGCTGCCCGCGAAGGCGCTGAAGATCGGGTATGCCATGAACACGGCGAAGTAGACGACGAGCGAGACCACGGCGATGTTGCGCATCGTGAAGATGCGGCCGAGCATCCGCCTGGCGCCCGAAACCTCCCCGGAGGCCGGCTGCGCGGCGCGTGCCGCGCTGCGATTGACGTTGGTCATGATGTGCGTTCCTCCTTAGTCCTTGCGCTCGTCATAGTGCGCGTAGCGGCTTTCCATCGAGGTGAAGTCGCTGTCTTCCATGTCGCTCATGATCAGTTCCTGCGAGTAGGCGACGGCCGAATCGACATCCTGACCCTTCTGCAACACGTTCTCGAACGCGATCTGCGGACTGGTCTCCAGGGTGGAGGGCGTCGGGCCCGGCCAGATCAGACGATCGAGGCGCGGGGCGATGGCAGCCATCATCGGGTTGTCGAGGATCTCCGGATCGTCCTGCAGGGACTTCTTGCCCGGGAACGAATTCAACACGTCGGAGGCGATGCGCATATAGTCGTCGTTGGCCAGGATGAAACGGATGAAATCCTGGGCGACGGCCTTCTGTTCATCGCTTTGGTGGACGTTGATGCCGGGGGTGGACTCGCCGTTGTACCGGTCGTACGCGAACGGGGTTTCCTCGCTGAACGCCGGCGTGGGGAAGACGCCGTAGTTCACGTCCGGATAGTTGGTGGCCAACGTGCCGACGTAGGAACCCCAGTCGTAGATCATCGCGGTCTGGTTGTTGCCGAAGCTCAGTTCGCGGTCATCACCGAAGTTGACCGCGCCAACGTGGTACTCGTCGTACAGGGACTGCAGGAACTCGAGGTTCTCCTTGGTGGTCTCGCAATCGTAGTTGGCGGTGTGGCCGTCCTCCTGGAACATCAGCACGCCCTTTTGGTAGTTCAGCCCCTGCCAGGCCGCCTTGTAGCTGCCGTTGATGTTGAAACCGGCCTGCACCATCGTGTCCCCGTCGAACTTGGTGAGCTTCTGCGCCACCTCGATCAGCTCGTCCCATGTGGTCGGAATGTCGGCTTCCGTCAGTCCGGCCTCGGCCCACAGGTCCTTGTTGTAGAAGATGGCGCCGGTGTTGATGACCGAGTCGATGTACTTGACCTCGCCGTTCTCGTCGACATGGGTGTCGACGAATGTGTAGTCGGCCTCAAGGTCCTCGAGCGGGATGTCGTAGGACTCCATATGCGGGCGGATCAGCGCGTCATAGGAGTTGTGGACGTTGAACAGCACCGGGGCGTTCTTGTTGCCCTTGAGCGAGAGCGGCAGCTTGGTCCAGTAGTCGTCCCATGCCACCACGTTGACGTCGATGCGGACGTTGGGATGGATCTTCTCGTACTGCTGGATCATCTGGTAGATCGGGTCGGTGGCGGCCTGCCCCCACGTCCAGTACTCCACGGTGATCGGCTGTCCGTCGTTGACCAAATGGTTGGGGTCGTAGGTAATGGCGTCGCCCATCACCTCGAGGCCCTTGTCCGCTTGGGTATCGACCACAGGAGAGTCTTCGGCGGCACCGCAACCGGCAAAACCGATGATGCCACCGGTTGCAACGAGTGCCGCCACCATGCGTTTGATATTCATGGACGCTTACTCCTTCGTAAGACTTTCATTATGGACAACACCAGTATATGCCACCGGTTGAACCATTGAAATCACTTGATTTGTTCAAATTATTGAACTATGTTCTGCAACCCGTTGCAATACTTGGGAACATCTTCGACGCAAAACCGGTTCGATTCACCTCTTTCGGCGTGTCGCGCTCAGGCACGCAGCCTTCAGACCAAGGCTCACGGATCGGTTTACCCAAAAAAACGCTGCACCCACGCCCTCGGTCTCCGGCGTTCCGCCGCGCCGACCCCGGCCTTACCCAACAGACCCCATCCCAGGCGACACCCAAGCCCCGCAACCGCCGCCGTCGACAAACCCCTTCCGCACCGCCGCCCGGACACCCCGCCATACCCCAACTCCCGTACGATAGAATTGCAACATGCAGTCACCCAACCATGCACTGCATAAACCAAGTCCGCAATACCGCGCCATACTGCCCCACAGCGGCATTGCCACCGATTGCAAAGAGGACGTATGAAAGCAAGCGTCAACGACGTGGCCGAACGGGCCGGCGTCTCCGTCTCCACGGTCTCCCGCGCGTTCACCCGCCCCGAACTGGTTTCCGAACGCACCCGGAAGAAGGTGCTGCAGGTGGCTGAGGAGCTGAACTTCTCCGTCTCCCGCTCCGCCGCCGCGCTCAAACGCGGACAGACCTTCCGCATCGCACTGTTGTCGGGCGGCCACATTGACTGGTTCTCCGCGCACATCCTGGAGGGACTGAACTCGGTGCTGCACGAGACCGGCTACGACTTCTCGATCTACGCCATCACCCACGACGAGGAGCGCGCGCGCTTCTTCGAACAGCTCCCGGTACGCCGCAACGCCGACGCGATCATCGTCTCCTCCTTCAATCTGAACCGGGACGAAACCGAACGACTACGCGCCATGGGCATCCCCGTGGTCGGCATCAACGTGGTCTCGACCGACGGGTTCGACGCTTCGATCGGCATCGATGACACCAGCGCCATCCAGATGCTCGTCCGCCATCTGGTGTCGCTCGGGCACCGCCGCATCGCCTATCTCTACGAGGAGGCCATATCCCCGCTCCGATTCAGCTCATACCGACGTGTAACGGGATTCACCGATCTGTGCGACGAACTCGAAGGGGTCTCGGGCACCGCCATCAAAGTCGGCAACGGCGATGATTGCATCAACGCAGCCGTCACCGCCCTGTTCGGCAGTTCCGAACCACCCACCGCCATCTGCGTCCACCAGGATTCCTGGGCGATACCGCTATTCCTTCGCCTGCCCCAATATGGCATCCGCATCCCCGAGGATCTGTCCATCACCGGATTCGACGACAGCGATTTCGCCGAGGAGGTCGGCCTGACCACCGTCCGCCAGCGTCCCCGGGATATGGCGGCGACGGCGGCGCGCATGGCGCTCGACCTCATCGACGGCAAAACGCTCGAGACCCCGCACATCACCGCGCCCGTGCAGCTGATGCTGCGTCACTCCACCACCGCCCCGCGCGTCTGAACGGAGCGGCTTGACCGACACGCGCGGCTGAGCGGGACGGATCCCGACACGCCGAGGGTGCGGCAAACCACCCCCTGAAGTTTGCCGGATTCCTTGGAAAATCAAGGAAGCCGGCAAACTTCGGCACCAGGTTTGCCTCACCCCTCGGCGTGTCGCACCCCATGCGCCCGAGCCGCACAGACCCGGGCCGCAATCAGACCATCATCCACACGGTGGTGTCGGCGGGCAGCCGGACGCCATCCAGCGGCCCCGAAGCGAAGACAATCTCACCGGCCGGCAGCTCGAGCGGATCCGGGCCGAAGTTGGTGATGCTGGCGAAGCGGTCGCCGCCCTCGTCCGTGCTGACGCGCGAATACGCCACCACCTGGCCGGCCTTGTCGCCGAACTCGGAATCCCCGATCCACCGGATCGACGTATCGCCGGTCGGGGTGAGCATCCGCTGGCGGAACGCGATGGCCCTGCGGTACAGGTTGAGCATCGAATCCGGATCGGAGTCCTCCACATCGGCGGCGAAATCCTTGTACCACAGCGGCTGGGGCAGATGCGGGTCGGCGGCGGGCGTGCCGTCGGGGCGCGTGGCCGGAGAGAAGCCGAACGAGGCGCCGGTGCCGAACTTCGCATCCCACGGCGCCGGGGTCGGCGTATCGGCGGCGGACCACGGCAACGGCACACGGCAGCCGTCGCGCCCTTTGGCCGTACGGCCGTGGTCGGTGCGGAACGGGGTCGGGTCCTCCAGGCGGTCCCACGGTATATCCGCTACCTCGAACAGGCCCAGTTCTTCGCCCTGATACACGTACACGGAACCGGGCAGGCCGAGCTCCATCATGATGGCGGCGCGGGCGCGGCGGGTGCCGAGCGTGCGGTCCTCGATGAAGTTCGAGCCGCTGCGCAACAGCCACGCATCGGCCAGCTGGTGGTACCACTGCGTCTTCACCTGCGGCAGGCCGTATCGGCTGGCATGGCGGACCACGTCATGGTTGCTCATCACCCACGTGGTTGTGGAGCCGGATTCCTCGGCGGATTCCAGACCTTCGCGGATGGCGGTGCGGAAGTCCTCTGCGAACCAGTCGGCCTTGGCGAACTCGAAGTTGAACACCTGCCCCAGCTCCTCCTCGGAGGCGTACAGGTGCTGGTGTTCGGGCACCACCCAGGCCTCGCCGACGGCGAAGCGCGGCGGGTCGTATTCGTTGAAGACCTCGCGCCATTCGCGGTAGATGTCATGCACCTCGGGGCGGTCCCACAACGGATTCGTGCCGTCATGGCACAGCCCCTCCAACGGGTTGCCCCTCAACGCCAGCTCGGTCAGCGGGGCGCTGTCGAGGTCCTTGGCCAGACCATGCGCCACGTCGATGCGGAAGCCGTCGGCGCCATGGTCGGACCAGAAGCGCAGGGTCCTCTTGAACTCCTCGTGGACCTCCGGGTTCTTCCAGTTGAGGTCCGGCTGCTCCTTGGCGAACATGTGCAGGTACCACTGGCCGTCCGGCACCCGCTCCCACGCGCCGCCGCCGAAGATCGACTGCCAGTCGTTCGGGGGCAGCTCGCCGTGCTCACCCAGACCGTCTCGGAAGATGTACCGGTCGCGGGCGGGGGAACCGGGCTCCGCCGCCAGCGCCTCCTGGAACCAGACGTGCCCGTCGGAGGTGTGGTTCGGCACGATGTCCACGATCACCTTCATACCGGCCTCATGCGCGGCGGCGGCCATCGCGTCGAAGTCGTCCATGGTGCCCAGCCGCGGATCCACGTCACGGTAGTCGATGACGTCGTAGCCGCCGTCGGCCAGCTCGGACGGATAGAACGGCGAGAGCCAGATGGCGTCCACGCCCAGTTCCTTCAAGTAGGGGATGCGGTCGGTCACGCCGGCGATGTCGCCCAGACCGTCGCCGTTCACGTCCTTGAAGCTGCGCGGGTAGACCTGGTAGACCACCGCTTGTTTCCACCAGTCCGCATGGGTGTTGTTCAGGGTCATATACAGCTCCTTTCGGCCACACATGATGTACAGCGCTGTCAACATCTGATCCGACGCAAATGCACCGTAATCCGAGTATCAGTGTAGCAAATAGTGCAAACGTTATCATCCGCGTTGCAGGTTCGCACTACCGCAGGGTTTCAATGGCGGCGGGTTGATATTCCGCCACGTGAAATTTCAGCCCCGAGGTAGTGCGAACACCGCCTTCATTTACTCCACTTCATCAACCACCTCAGCGGAAAATAATGTCAAGTTCTACACTTTTTTCCGGAAAAAAGTGTATACTTTTACACTAATTTCTGTTCATAGCCAAGGAGGATCCCATGCCGAACATGCGTCGCGCCATCAGCCACAAGCTTCAGGCATGGAGCGAGTCATCGCACCGCAAGCCCTTGGTGATTTTCGGCGCACGGCAGGTGGGGAAAACCTACGCCATCAAACAGCTTGCCTCAGACCGCTACGATTCTCTGGCCTACATCGACTTTTCCCGGGACGCCCGAGCAGCGGCCTTATTCGACGCTTCACTCGCGCCAGCCGAGCTCGTGCCCAAGCTGGAGGTTTTTCTGCATACCCTCATTGACCCCGATCGCACATTGATAGTCTTCGACGAAGTACAGTTATGCGAAAGGGCGCTGACCTCGTTGAAATATTTCTGCGATGACGCGCCGCAATACCACGTTGTGGCAGCCGGCAGTCTGCTCGGCGTCGCCCTCAAACGTGAACGGTACTCGTTCCCCGTCGGCAAGGTCGATTTACTGCAGCTTCATCCATTGAGTTTCGAAGAGTTCCTTTGGGCGCATGGCGAAACACGTCTGGCCGACGCCATACGCGACGCGTATGAGAACGCCCCAGATCAGGCGTTCGCCCTGCATGATCGCGCCATGCAGCTTGTCCATGAATATGAGCTCATCGGCGGCATGCCGGAAATCGTCTCGGCATACGTCGCCAATGATGCCCCCGGCATCGACGCAATGGAATCTGCGCGCAACAAGCAGCAGGAAATCAACGTGGCATATCTCGCGGATATGGCCAAGTACGCCACACCCACGGAAACGCCACGCGTCATGGCCGTATGGAACAGCATCCCGCAGCAACTGGCCAAGGAGAACCATAAATTTCAGTATAAGCTCATCAAGTCGGGGGGCCGGGCTGCAATATACGAGAATGCCATCGCATGGCTGGACGCTGCGGGCATCATCATGCGATGCACCCAAGTCACCGAGGCCACGGCACCGCTGAAAACCTTCGAGAACAGTAGCTCGTTCAAGATATATACAGCTGATGTCGGATTGCTGTCGGCGCAGTATGAAGCCATCCCGCAGGATCTGGAACCGGCGACGGACAAGGCAGCCGGATTCCGCGGAGGCATCACCGAGAACTATGTGCTGCAGCAGCTCGTCGCCTCGGATTCATCCGTATATTACTGGGGTACTACCAGCAAAGCAGAGGTCGAATTCATCGCCCGCGCCAAACAAGGCGACGTCATCCCCATCGAGGTCAAGTCCGGACGCAACGTCACCGCCAGAAGCCTCGAATCATTCCGGGAACGCTACCATCCGCCGTATCTCGTGCGCGTCAGTGCACGTAACTTCGGTGTCGGCAACGGTATCCGCAGCATTCCCTTATATGCGGCTTGGCTTCTGGGGGAAGACCTCCAGTAGCGCAGAGGCAGGTTCGCACTACCTCGGGGTTTCTATGCCGGAGGGTTGATATTCCGGCGATTGAAATTACAAACCCGAGGTAGTGCGAAGCCCGTCTCAGCGGTTCAGCGCCGCGGCCAACGACTGCACCCGCGGCAGGTCGAAGACCTCCTCGGTGTGCACCACCCGACCGGTCTCATCGGCCAGCGGGATGCGCCAGTTCGGGTATTCCCAGCTCGTACCGGGCTGGTTCTGCGTACGATGCTCGCCCACGCCATCCACCAACGCGGCCTGCACCAGCACGCTCGGCGCGTCCCGCAGCATGACATGCATGGCCTCCACCACGCGCTGGATCAGCGCCTCGCGGTCGGCCGTCTCGGCATCGTCGGCGTCCGGCGCACAGGCGGCCTTCAACCCGTCGGCCACCTCCCGCGGCAGATATCCGCGTGAAACCAGCAGCGCCAGCATCTGATCGATTTCGGCCTGCACCTCGGCGCGGAACTGCTCGGCCGGCTCGTTGAGCAGGTCGAGCTCCTCGCGCAGATCGACATGCTCCAGCTTCAGATAGCCCGCCGTCGGCGGCAGGTCATGCGTGGTCACGGAGGCGAGCGCGTACTTGCGGTAGTCCTCCGGCGGGGCGTACGGATCGCCGGCGTTCGGGGAGTTATCCACGCGGGAGAACCATTCCACGGCCGTGCCCAGCACGCCGTGTTCGGCCAGCACCTTGGAGACGTATTCGGGCACGGTGCCCAGATCCTCGCCGATGACCACACCGTTCGCGCGGGAGGCCTCGATCGCCAGGATGGAGAGCATGACCTCGTGGTTGTAGGTCACATAGGCACCGTCGCGCGCGGTGCAGCCGCGCGGGATCCACCACAGGCGGAACAGGCCGAGCACATGGTCGATGCGCAGGGCACCGGCGTGCGCGAACATGTTGTGCACCATCTCACGGTAGACGCGGTAACCGGTGGATTCCAGGTACTGCGGGCTGAACGGCGGCTGCCCCCAGTCCTGGCCGAGCTGGTTGTAGAAGTCCGGCGGGGCGCCGACAGTCACGCCGTCGGCGAACCGTTCGGGGCTCCACCACACGTCGGCGCCGAGGGCGTGCACGCCCACCGCCATGTCCTGCATCAGGCCGAGCGCCATGCCGGCGTCCTTGGCGGCCTGCTGCGCGGCGGCCACCTGTTCGTCGGCGATCCACTGCAGCCAGCGCTGGAATTCGAACATGTCATGGTGATCACGCACCAGGGCCGCCACAGCCGGCGAGTTCTTGTCGGTGCGGAAGAACCACGAGTTCTCCTCCCACGGCGCGCCCCACACCTCGAACGCCAGGCACCAGGTGGCGAAGGCGTCCAGGTCCGGCCCCGCCGCGCGCTTGAACTCGGCGAAGGCGGTCTCGCGCTCCTCGGAACGCGGCGCGGAGAAGATCAGCCACAGCGCCTGCCGTTTGGCGTCCCACGAGGCGTTGATGTCCATCGGCTCGGCGCTGTCATTGGCGGCGGCCACCGAGGCGTGCAGCTCCTCGACCTGCGCGCGGGTCGCGTCGTCGAGCGCCGCGTATTCGGGGATGTCCTGCGGCCGGATATAGGTGACGTTGAGGAACCGGCGTGACTCCGGCAGGTACGGCGAGGGCTGCAGCGGGGGCACCGGGGCGCCGGCGTGGATCGGGTTGATGAGCATGAAGTCGGCGTGCGACTTCTCACCGGCGTCGGCGACCAACCGCTTCAGGTCGCCGTAGTCGCCGACACCCCAGGAATCGGCCGACCGCACGGAGTACATCTGCGTCATCCACCCCCAACGCTGCCGCTGACGCACCGCTTCGGGCAGTTCGATGCGGGGCGGGGCGACGATGACCGTGGCGCGACGCTGCACGCCGCCGACCTGCACGTTGAGCGTGTGGTATCCGATCGGCAGGTCGTCCGGCAGCGTGAGTTCCAGCTGTTCGCCGAAGTCGGCGTCCTTGTGCACGCGCAGGTTCGCGCGCAGGTCGCCGGCGTAGGCGGTTCCGTCCTCCAACGCCAGTGTCAGCGCCACCAGCGCGTCCGCCGAGCAGCGCAGCGGCACGTTGTTCGCCCGGCCGGTGATGGCCAGCAGGGTCGGGGGCACTAGCTGTTCGCGCTGACGGCATTCGGTTTCCAGCAGCGACTTGCTGATGGCCGCGGGGTTCGAGGCGTCCACACCCAGCGACGCCAGTACGGCGACGAGCACCTCGTCACGGATTTCGACGTAGGCCCCGAGCTGGTCGATATACGACGTAGAGACGCCGCACGCCTTGGCCAGGCGGATGAGCGGACGCTTGAGGCGCGCCGGGCTTTCCTCCCGTCGAGCGGCCTGCGTCGGATTCTGAGCTTCATTGCTATCAGTCATCGGTTCTCACCTTTTCTGCAGTGATGTGATGATGCGTCGCCAGCGAGGACGACCTCGTGATGCTAGCGCTTGCATTATAAATCTATCCGCTTAGATTCTAGAGCGTCGCATCGACGAAACGTCAGGGGCAACCGTCACCAATCCCATGTTTTTCGTGTTTTCTCGGAACGTCACACCCGCCCGATACGCCTTGCGACCGAAGCCACAACGCTCTCGGAGGTACACGCCACAGCCTACCGCATAATGCTAACGTTTGCAAGCGAATGGCTACGCCATGCCGACCAGCCCGAATGCCAGCAGCTGCAGCGGATACAGCACGTAGAACAGCCATTTGACCCACGGGGCGGGATATCCCTCCCTCCGCGAGCGCCAGTGCAGCAGCATCACGCCCAGCACCGGCAGGATGAACATGCAGGCGCCGAACGCGCCCGCCGTGAGCATCATCGTGTTCTCGCGCCTGGCCAGCGTGTAGAAGATCACGGCGAACACCAGGGTCATCAGCCCCTCGCCGACCAGACCGAGCCGCAACCCCACATTGAACAGGTACGCCCATAACGTGGCCGCGAGCAGCACCGCAATCCGAATCGCCCATGACGCCACGTCGCGGCGCCCCTGGAACGCGCGGAGCACCATCAGCGCGATCAGTGCGATGCACAGCCCCCACACCGGGTTCTGCGAGGTCATGTCGTAGAACCGCCCGGATGTCGCCATATCGTAGGGCACCTCGGACACCACCGCCAGCACGGCCAGCCGGGCCAGATACCATCCGGCGGCGTGCGTGCGGCGGAACCCGTTGACCAGCATCCACGCGTACAGCGGCACCGCGCACCAGGAGAACGCGTCGGTCAGCACCACGCCGGTCAACGCGCCCATATCCGCCGTGGCCAGATCGCCGATGCCGGGCAGCAGCACCGCGGTGCTGAACGATCCGAGCATGACCAGCAGCAGCGCGATGGTCTTCATCGCGAACGTGGTGATGCCTTTGGCGTTGTCCAGCGAGGCATCATGCCCGGCCACAGATTCGTTCATCGTGTTCACATGTCCTTCCGTCAACATTGTCCGTCAGTCCATCACACCCTATGCCGACAGTCCTATTGTGCGTCGCCGGCACACCGCTGCCACACCGTGAACGACCGTGCCGGCAGCGTCAGCCTGGCGATTCCGCGGACGTCGTGCCCGGTTCCGGCATCCATCGGCGCGACGGCCACGGACACGTCGCCCTCCGATGCGGCACGGCCGGAGAGCGCGGCGGTCGAGTCGGCGATCATGATCCACCCGTCGTCCGCCACGTCCAGCGCGGATTCCCGATACCCGGCGTTGGCCGCCATGATCAGATCATCGACACGGTACGCCGCCACATCGTCCGCGGACGGCAGCGGGACGTGCGCGCCCCGGCACAGTTCCGGATGCGACCGCCGCAGCGCGATCAACGTCCGGTACCAATCGACCAGCGGCGCCATCCGCACGGCGCGCCGCCAATCCAGCAGGTTGAGCGAGGCCGGCCGGTCGAAGGAGTCGGAGCAGCCGAGCTTCGTGCGGGCGAACTCCTCGCCGGACAGCAGGAACGGCAAGCCGGCCGCGGTCATCACCAGGCCCGCGGCCATGGCGTTGGCCGCCAGCATGTCCGCGCCGCCACCGACAGGACCCGCCGCTTCCCCGGCCACCCCGCCACACGCGCCGCAAGCCGCGTAATCCGCCTCCGTCGGCCCGCCCGGGCACATCGTGGCGCACAGCTTGTCCCACAGCGTCAGGTCGTCGTGCGCGGAGACGTACTGCACCAGCTGCATCGGGTCCTTCGGCTCGCCCACCGCGCCGTGCCAGGCGTCCACCGCCTTGCGCACGGACGGGGCGAACGCCCGGCCGAGCCCGTTGACGAACCCGGCCTGATCGGAGTACAGCACGTGTCCTTTGATCGAGTCGCGAGTGGCGTCGCAGAACCAGCCGATACGGCGGTCCAGCCGGCCCACGCCGCCCTTGTTCGACAGGATGGTGCCGGGTTCCACGGCCGAGTCGGCGGCCGACCACGGCTCGCCGTACAGCAGGATCCGCCGCCCGTCCGGCAGCGCGTCGACCGAGGCGCGCACGGCGTTCATGGTCTCCACGTCGATCAGGCCCATCAGGTCGAAGCGGAAGCCGTCGATGTGGTATTCGCGGGCCCAGTACGTCACCGAATCCACAATGTACCGGCCGAACATTGCGTGTTCGCTGGCCGTGTCGCAGCCGCAGCCGGAACCGTTGGCGAGCGCCCCGTCGTCCGTGCGGCGGCAGAAGTAGCCGGGCACCATGCGTTCGAACCAGTTGTCGGCGGAGTACATGTGGTTGTAGACCACGTCCATGATGACCTTGAACCCCGCGCGGTGCAGGGCCTGAATCATCGTCTTGCATTCGCGGATCCGCACCTCGCCGTGGTAGGGGTCGGTGCTGTAGGAGCCTTCGGGCACGTTGTAGTTGACCGGGTCATACCCCCAGTTGAACTGGCCGTCCTCGGGCAGGGTCTCGTCTACGGAGCCGTAGTCGTAGAACGGCAGCAGCTGCACGCAGGTCACGCCGAGTCGCTTGAGGTAGTTCAGGCAGGTGGGCGATGCGGGATCGCCCGTGATGTGGGTCCCATCGTGCGTGAAGGCCAGGAACCGCCCGCGATGTTCTGCGGGCACCCCGCAGTCCGGGTCGTTGCTGAAGTCGCCGATATGGGTCTCCCACACGACCAGTTCGCCGTCGGGGATCTCGGGGCCGCGGTCCTCGTCCCACCCTTCGGGGTCGGTTTGGGCCAGGTCCACGACCATGCTGCGCGCGCCGTTCACGCCGGCCGCGCGCGCCCAGGGATCGGCGGCGCGGTTCACGGTGCCGTCGGGGAAGGCGATCAGAAAGTCGTAGTAGACGCCCGCCAGCCGTTCCGGGATCTCCGCATGCCAGGCGCCGCGCGGGCCGGACGCCATGGGACGTTCGGCGATGGCGCGTGCGCCCGGTTCGTCGTCGGAACCGGTGGCGAACAGTCGCAGCGTCACGGCTTCGGCGGTGGGGGCCCAGACGGTGAACGCCGTGCCGTCGGCGGTGAGGCGTGCGCCCAGCTCGCCGTCGTACGCGGGCAACGTGGAGATCGGATTAACCGTGGAACGTTGGTAATCACGGGGTTGCGTCATCGGAACTCCTTGCATGACAACGATGGTACAGGTCCGGGGCAACGGCCGTTGCCCCGGGTCCTCCGCGGCGGGCGGGAGCGGGTTCCCGCCTCCGCCCGCCTGGCGGATCTGTGGTCGGATGTGCCGGCTCAGCCCTTGACGGCGCCGGACATGGCCTCCTGGTAGTAGCGCTGCATGACGATCGTCAGGATGGCGATCGGGATGGCGATGATCACGGCGGCGGCCGCGAATCGCGCGAACCAGGAGTTGAGGTACTCACGGCTGAGCATCTGGTACAGGCCCAGCGCCACCGTGTAGTTGTCCTGCGTGCGGCAGATGGCCTTGGCCATCACGAAGTCGAGCCAGGGGCCGAGGAACGCGGTCAGGGCCTGGTAGACGAGCATCGGCTTGCACACCGGCAGGATGATGAGGCGGAAGGTCTGCCAGCGGGTGCAGCCGTCGAGCGCGGCGGCCTCGTCCAGGGACATCGGGATGGTGTCCATGTAGCCCTTCATCACGTAGAAGCCCGCGCCGGCGCCGGCGGAGTAGACCAGGATCAGCGCGACGGTGACGCCGATGCCCTGGGTCAGGCCCAGCGACTTCAGGATGAAGTAGATCACGACCACGGACATGATGTTCGGGAACATGCCGAGCACCAGCACCACGTTCATGAAGGACTTGCGGAAGCGGAAGCGCAGGCGGCTCATCGAGAACGCCACGCACAGCACGAAGAACACGTTGATCAGGCACGAGATCACCGCGATGATGAACGTGTGCATGAACATCTTCGGGAAGTTCAGGATGTGCGTGTCGGTGAACAGCTGAATGTAGTTGTCCAGCGTGTACTCCTCCGGGAAGAACGACGGGTTGTACGGGCCCGGGTTCGCGTTGAAGCTCTCCATGACCACCCATGCGATCGGGATGATCCAGATGATGGCGAGCACCGCCAGCAGCAGGTGGCTCAGGATGTCGCCCACGATGCGGCGCTTGCGCTGGTCGTGCAGGAACGGATTGCTTTCGGCCTTGACAGTGGCCGACTGGGTTGCTTGGCTCACCGGAAGCCTCCTTCGTTCTTATAGGATCCGCTGCTGCGGTAGGTGATCAGCGAGACGATCGCCAGCACCACGAATGTGAAGATGCCGATGACGCCGCCGAGGTTGTAGTCGCCGCGATCCACCGTGAGCTTGTACAGCCAGGTGATGAGCAGGTCGGTGGAGCCGGCGGTGTCGCCGACGGCGGTCGGGTTGCCTCCGGACAGCAGATAGATGACGTTGAAGTTGTTCACGTTGCCCGTGAACGTGGTGATCAGGTACGGGGTGAGCACGAACACCAGGTACGGCATCGTGATGCGGGTGAACGTCTGCCACCAGTTCGCGCCGTCGATCCTGGCGGCCTCGTACTGATCGGCGGGGATGTTCTGCAGGATGCCGGTGATCTGCATGATCGTGAACGGGATGCCGATCCACAGGTTCACCACGATGACGGTTACGCGGGCCCAGGTCGGATCGGTGAAGAACGGCAGCGGATCGGTGATCCAGCCCCAGGATTCGAGTGTGCTGTTGATGGCGCCCTCCGGCTGGAGCATCTGGTTGATGGCCAGCAGGGAGACGAACTGCGGCACGGCCATCGACAGCGAGAAGATCGACCGCCACATGCCCTTGAAGCGCGTGGTCTTGCGGTTGATGATCATCGCCAGGAACAGGCCGAAGAAGAAGTTCAGGAACGTGGCGAAGATGGCCCACACCAGCGTCCAGCCGAGCACACGCACGAACTGGCTGGCGGTCACCGCGCCGGTGTCGGCGAACAGCGAACCGAAGTTCTTGAAGCCCACCCAATCGAACAGCAGCACATGGTCGGAGTCGTAGCTGGTGAACGCGATGCAGATCATGATGAGCGTCGGCAGCACGGTGAACACCAGAATGCCCACCACCGGCAGGAACATCATCGAAACCTGCGCGTTGCGGTCGGTCAGGTTGCGCCAGTCGTCCAGCAGCGTGGGCGCGGCGCCGGTCTCGCGCTGGAGCACCTGCGCCTTGTAGGCGCTGCGCACCGCGTACGACCAGAACACCACGAACAGGACGGTGATGAACACCGTGGCCACGCCGGCGGTCAGCAGCAGCACGGAGTTATCGCCGGCATCGTAGTACCAGTAGCCGTCGATCTTCTGGCGGGTCTGGGTGCGCGAACCCAATGAGACGAGCGTGCCGAGGCTGCCGACGCCCACCGTCGCCATGTAGACGATGTAGGCGATCTCGACGGCCAGGAACAGCAGGCCCTTGACAATCTGCTTGCGGGCCAGGTTGCCCGCGCCCAAGATCAGGAACGACAGGCGCGTCAGGGCGTCGCCGTCCTTGGCGGCCGCGCGCAGCGTGTAGCGCGACGGCGGGATATAGTCCGTCTTGCGGCGGATCAGGCCACGCTTGGCGGGGCGTGGCGAAACGGTTGCTTCCATGTTCAAACCCTTCCTTGCGTCACATCAGGCTCTCGTAGGACGCCATCCACCGCTCGGTCTGCTCGGCCGCGTTGTCCAGCGTGACCTCGCCGTTGTAGATGGCCTTGCCGAAGTTCTCACAGGGGACCCAGAAGTTGTTCATCTCCGAGATGGACGGCTGGACCACCGACGTGTTGGCGATCGTATCGATCTGCGCCTGGGCCACGGCGTCGGCCTCGACCTCGGGGGTCGCGGCAACCTTGACGTCCGAGGGGATGACCGAGCGCATCGTGTAGTGCTTCTCCTGCGAGTAGGTGCCGGACAGGAACGCGGCGAACTGGTCAGCGGCCTTCGGGTGCTTGCTGTACGGATTCCACGCGTACACGGTGGATCCGGCGAACGCCTTCATCTGCACCTGCTGGCCGTTCAGGGTGAAGCAGGGTAGCTGCGCCACACCCCAGTCGTCGCCGAGGTTCGCGCGCACGGTGGCGGCGTCCCAATTGCCGGTGAAGACCACATCCACCGAACCATCCTTCAATCCCGCCAGACCGGAACCGTTCTGGTCCAGCACGAAGTTCGGGTTGTTGCGGAAGTTGACCAGATACTCGGTCACGGCCGCGCCGATCTCGCCGCCGAACTGCACGCCGGCCGCGCCGTCGGTGCCGTCGGGGCCGAACAGCTCGCCGCCGGCGCCCATGTAGAACGCCGGCACGTACCACGAGTTGGTCAGCGGGAAGGAGACCTTGCCCTTGGCCAGCATGGCGTCCAGCGACGTGATGTCCTCTTCGGTGAACTTGCTCTTGCGGTAGTACATGAACCAGGTGTTGCCGGCCAACGGCACGCCGTAGACGTTGCCGTCCTCGCCGCGCACCGTGTCCAGCATGGTCTCGCTGCCTTCGGTCTGCTCCTCCAGCTGCGCCATCGTCGGATCGCTGACCTGGCCGATCGCGCCAGCGTCCAGCAGCGTGCCCAGCTGGTCGGAAGCGAACGAGTAGACGTCGGCCGCCACGGTCGGGTCCTGCTTGGCCACGCCCGCGGCGTCGGCGGAGGCGACGACCTGGTTCTTCCAGGTGATGTTGTATTCGGGGTGCTCCTCCTGGAATGCCTTCTCCATTTCCTGGAGCCAGGAGTCCTCGTTGGCCTGATCCTCCTGGGAAGCCCAGACGACCAGGGTGATGTTCTCGGCGTCCCCGCCGGCGGATGCGCCCGTGCCGCAGGCGGTCAGCCCTCCTGCGAACAGCGCACATGCCGCCACGGCCGCCAAGGCCTTGTTCCATCGCGCAATCATCGTTGATTTGTTCCTTTCTTCGGGTTCTGACTGCGGTATCCGAACCCGCAACGCATCGAACACCCCCCCCCCGGGCACGTCGGTCGTGTCGACGTCAATACTGGATGACAACGATTGCACGGCATACTCGGAAACGCGGGGCAACACGACGTGTTGCTGCCTGACAGTATACACCATATTGCAAACGTTCGCAACCGGATGCCCCCATCAGGATTACACCAATAATTCCAGCCATTACGGCACGTCTCTCCCGAGATTGGCTCTACACTGTTGTAAACGTTCGCATATCCGATGTCCCTACGACGTCGATACCGCATATGCCGGCACCCCCGGCGAGGGACGGGGCCCACGACCGACACCCCACCGACGCCGACCGACGGAAAGGATCCATGATGTCCAGCACCTTCCCACGCCCCAAATGGCTAGCCACCGCGCGATTCTATGAGATCTACCCGCAGAGCTTCGCCGATTCGAACGGCGACGGCATCGGCGACATCCCCGGCATCATCTCCAAGCTCGATTACATCCGAAACCTCGGCTGCAACGCGCTGTGGATCAACCCGTGCTTCGACTCGCCCTTCAAGGACGCGGGCTACGACGTGCGCGACTACCTCAAGGTCGCCCCGCGCTACGGTACCAACGACGACCTGATCGCCCTGTTCGACGAGGCCCATCGGCGAGGCATGCATGTCCTGCTCGACCTGGTGCCGGGACATACCAGCGAGGAACACCCCTGGTTCCGGGCCAGCGGCCGTCCGGAGCGCAACCAGTACTCCGACCGGTACATCTGGACCGACTCATGGATGTCAGGCGCCGACGGCCTGCCATTCATCGGCGGCGAAGCCCCGCGCGACGGCACCTATGTGCTGAACTTCTTCAAATGCCAGCCCGCGCTCAACTACGGATTCGCGCACCCGGAACGCCCCTGGCAGATGGGCGTGGACTCCCCCGCGGCCGCCGAGACGCGGCAGGCCATGATCGACGTCATGCGCTTCTGGCTGGGCCAGGGCTGCGACGGCTTCCGCGTGGACATGGCCAATTCGCTGGTCAAGAACGACGACGCCGGCAAAACCGCCACCATCGCCGCCTGGCGTCAGATGCTCGGCACCGTCAAGAACGAGTATCCCGAAGCCGCGTTCGTCTCCGAATGGGGCGTGCCGGAGCAGGCGCTGCGGGCCGGATTCGACATGGACTTCTACCTGGACTGGAGCTGGGACCGCAACGGGTATTACCTGCTCTGCCGCAACACCCCCGACCCGCTGGACCGGGAGCGGGACCACAGCTACTTCTCCGCGCACGGCGGCGGCAGCGTCCACGGATTCCTCGACCAGTACCTGCCGCAGTACGAAGCCACCAAGGACGAAGGCCACTTCTGCCTGATCACCTGCAACCACGACACGGCCCGCCTGGCGCCGCGGCTGACGCCGGAGGAGCTCGCCGTCGCCTACGGCATGATCCTGACGATGCCCGGCGTGCCCTTCCTGTACTACGGCGACGAGATCGGCATGCGGTACCGCAACCTGCCCACCAAGGAGGGCGGCTATGTCCGCACCGGCACCCGCACCCCGATGCAGTGGGACGCGAGCGCCAACCTCGGCTTCTCCACGGCCAACGCCGACGACCTGTACCTGCCGGTCGACCCGGCCCCCGACGCGCCGACCGTCGAGGCCCAGCAGGCGGACGACGGATCGCTGTACCACTGGGTCCGCACCGTGCTGTCGCTGCGCGAGACCCATGCCGCGCTGCAGGCCGACGCCGCCTTCGACGTCGTCGCGGCGCCGGAGCACGGACGCCTCTTCGCCTACGCACGCACCTCCCGCGACGGCTCGGATCGACTCGTCATCGCGCTGAATCCCGGGCTGGAGACCGAAGCGTTCCCGCTGCCGGATGCGGCGACGTCTCACGGCACCCCTACGATGGAACTCAGTCGGGGCAATGTGGCGGCCGACGGCACCACGGTGACGCTTGGCCCGCAGAGTTTCGTGGTGTTTTCCTTCTGACAAGGGGTGATTCCGATGGGTTCGGGCATGCAACGGTTCCGTACGGTTGTCGCGGAGCAGGATTCAGGCGATCGCCGGTACGATACCGTGCTGTTCGACCTGTACGGCACGCTGGTGGACATCCGTACCGACGAGGATGACCCGGAGGCATGGGAGACGTTGCGGGATTTCCTCGACGAGGCCGGCGCGCATTACGACAGCGCCGACCAGTTGCGTGACCGGTTCATGGGTGCGAGGGCGCTGTCATCGGCGGTGCCGGTCGGGCACGATCCGGCGTTCTATGAGCCGGACCTGCTGCCGACCTACCGTGCGATGTTCTCGTTGCGCGGCATGCGCGTCGGGGAACGGCTGAGCCGCAAGGCGGCATGGGTGTTCCGTCAGGCCTCGACGCGCCTGATCTGGCTGTATCCGGGCGCCCTCGACATGCTCAAGCTGCTGAAGGGCCGCGGGTTGCGCGTCGTCCTGCTATCCAACGCCCAATCCTGCTACACCCGCCCCGAACTGACCATGCTGGGGTTGGATGACGTCTTCGACGACATCCTCATCTCCAGCGAGGAGCATGTCCGGAAACCCGGCAAAGAGTTCTTCGCTCGCGCATTGGACCGCGCCGGAACCACCGCCGACCGGACCGTTATGGTGGGCAACGACGAGGACAACGACATCCTGGGCGCCCGACATGCCGGCATCGATGGCGTCTATCTGCGCACCGGCATCTCCCCGTATTCGGATCCGATGGAGTCGACGGCCGCCGTATTGTCACTGAAGGGCGCCGACTACGAGGGGCTGGCCAACTTCCTGCTGGCCTGACCGGCTGACCAGCCGGCTCAGCCCTCATACAGGCGGTCGGTGCCGCGCAGCACCAGATGCGGCTGCACGATCTCATGCGGGGTGTCCAGCGGCTCCTCCCGGATGAGCGCCAGCGCCTTCTGCGCCGCCCTGATACCCATATCGCGCGGATTCTGACGCATGGTGGTCAGGTTCACCGTGTCGGCGTACGGGCTGTCATCGAACCCGATGATTGAATAATCCCGCGGCGTATGGTGCCCGTACCGCACCAGTCGCAGCACCAGCGGGATCGCCATCATATCCATCTGGCAGCAGATCGCATCGGGGAAATCATCCAACGCCAGCAGCGAGGACAGCGTGGACTCCACGAATTCGGTACCGCGGGGCACGGTGATCACCTCCCAGTCCAGCTCGCGGGTCTCCTCCGCGGCCTTGCAGGCGCGGATGAACCCGCGCGCACGGGCGTCGATACTGGAATGCATGGTCTCCACAGGGGCCGAGCAGGTATAGACAATATGCTTGTGCCCCAAATTGATCAGATGCTGCGCCGCCGTGAACATCCCGTTCTCGTCGTCGATGCTGATCGACGCGTCGAAACCCTCCGTGGTCGGGGTGTTGATGCCGATGATCGGCACATGGGTGCGCTTGAGCTGCCCGATCTCCTCGGCGTCCACGGCGAACGAGGCCACGAACACCGCATCGACGTTGCGGCGCACCGGCAGCGTGGTGAAGAAGTCCCGACGGTTCTCCGCGGTGTCGATGTGCTGGTAGAGCGAGATGTCATACCCAGCGTCGTGCATCACCGACTCCACCCCGGCGAACACCTGCGTGTTGAACCAGCTGGTGATGTCCTCGTTCATCAGCAGCGCCACACGGTACGTCTGACCCGATTTCAGCGCCGTGGCCGAACGGGAGATGTTGAAGTCCAGACGGTCGGCGGTTTCCAGCACCTTGCTGCGCGTCTTCTCGGAGACCAGATCGGGACGGGTGAAGGCACGAGACACCGTCGAGATCGATACGCCGGCGGCCTCCGCCACATCACGAATACCCGCCTTGTTCATGGGCCACGCCTCCCCGCATGCAAGAACGCGCTTATCACCGCACGCCACACTCGAATGACAACTGTTTCAAGAATACTGCACACGTTGTCAATTCGCGAGTAGCGTGATTCACACGTTCCACTGCTCGATGACGTTGTCTCCCTTATACTGGCTCAGCACCGAATACCGCGCCGTGTCCAGACGCAGCAGCTTGGCTGTCAGCGGATCCATGCCCAGCCATTGGGTCGTCAGGATGCGCAGCACATGGGCATGCGCCACCAGCAGCACGTCATGGCCTTCCTCGATCAACGGCAGCACCTCGCGGATGGCCACCGTGGTGCGTGCGGCCACCTCATCCAGCGTCTCACCACGGCCGTTGCGCACCGTCACCTGCGCGCCGCCCGGCAGCGTCTCCACACGTTCGCCGTCCATAGTCGCCGGCAGCGATTCCGTTCCGTCGCGCCACAGATCCCAAGGCCGCCCCAGCAGCTGCGACACGGTGCCACGGGTGCGTCCCTCGGCACGGCCGTAATCCCACTCAGCGATATACGGCAGCACGTTATGCGTGCCATACCCGGCCAGCGCCACGGTCTGCCGCGCCCGCCGCAGGGGGCTGGCGAATACGCATCCCTCGGCGAATCCATCGGGGAACGACTCCCTCAGCCGTACCCCAGCCTCAATCGCCTGATGCTCGCCGGCGGGGGTGAGCGGGATATCCGTCCGTCCGGTGTGCTGTCCGGAAACGCTCCATGCGGTCTGCCCATGCCGCAACAGCACCAGGCGACCGGGCTTGGGGGCATCGTTGCCGCCAACAATCGTGTCAGTCATACCTCATACTGTACTCGCACGCCCACGTTCATGCGGCAATCGACATCCGGTCAGATACTGTCCGGAGACAGCCGGAGACGGCCACGTCTATGATGGAAACCATGACCGACGAGTATGTGGACTACATGGCAGACTCCGGTTCCTCAGCAGACCAGATTGTCGCTGGGTTCCACGCCATCGATGAAAGGGTGAACGCCATGCGCGAACAACGGCTCAACGACCCGGACTCCCTAGGAGACAAACTCATCAAATACTTCATCCCGACGCTGGCCGGTCTGGTTGCCGGCAAACTGTTCCAGGCATTGTGGAACCGCGGTACGTCGCGCACCGCCAAGGCGGCTGCCGGCGAGGACGCGCAGCAGGGACTGCTGATGAGCGTGCTGTTCGCGGGCGCGTCGGCGGCGTTCGGCGCCATCCTGACCACACTCGCCGATCGCGGTTCCAAGGCGTTCGTCAATCGCAGACACCGTCGGCACGGCTGAGCCGGCCGGCACGGGGCACAGGGCACAAGCACACCGACACCGTCATCGGCGCCGCGGCTTATACCCTTTCTTCCGCGAATGCGGACGAATCTGCTGGTTCAACGGCACGTATCGATATGAACTATCGGGGTCGCGGCTCGTCAGGTGCCACGTTCCGCATAATTCACACCGGTACACCCATAACTCGATGCCCCGTTCCCTGAAGCTCTCGTCGGCGGCACGTTGCGCCTGCGCCTTGTCGTGATACATGATCTTGTTCGACGACGCACAGCGCTTCGGTGTGAAATAATGCATGCTCACATCATATGGCCCCGCCTGAACCGCCTTACGTGGTCAATCCCGGCGCACGGCGACACAGCAGGCGCTACGGCAGATCGTTACCGGCGGCGAGATACAGGTCGTACCATTCCTGGCGGTCCAGCGTGATATCCGCACCCTGGATCATCTGCGTGAGCCGTTCGGGATTCATCGAGCCCAACAGCACCTGCATCTTGGCGGGGTGCCGCAGAATCCAGGCCGTGGCAATGGCGTTTTTGGTCACACCATACTTCTCCGCGATGCGTTGCAGATGGTCGTTGAGTTCGGGGAATTTGGGGTTGTCGATGAACGTGCCTTCAAAGAACCCGTACTGGAAGGGGCTCCACGCCTGGATGGTCATATGCTTGAGCCTAGTGTACGCCAGTGTGCCGCCGTCATGGTCGATGCTGGCGGCATCGTTCATATTGACGTGGAATTCCTGACGGATCATGTCCGCGTGGCCCAAGCCGAACTGCAGTTGGTTCACGTGCAGCTTCTGGCTGATAGCGCTCTGCAGCAGCTCGATCTGCATCGGGTTGACGTTGCTGACGCCGAAATAACGCACCTTGCCCTGTTGCTGCAGGAGATTGAACGCCTCGGCCAATTCATCGAGCTCCACCAGGGTGTCGGGCCTATGCAGCAGCAACAGGTCCACGTAATCGGTGCCCAGACGGGTGAGCTCCTGAGCAACGGAGTCCAGGATATGACGCTTGGAGAAGTCGTAGCGCTGTCCGCTGATGATACCGACCTTGGTCTGCAGGTATACGGTGCCACGGCTGACGCCCAGATCGTCCAGCGCTTGGTTGAGCGCGAGCGAACTCCGTCCGTCGCCGTATACGTCGGCGGTATCGAAGAAATTGACACCCCGGTCGATCACCGTGCCGACGATTCGTGAGGCCTCCTGGCGGCTCTTGCCGTTCAACCGCATCACACCGAGGGCCACCCGCGAGGCTTTGACGCCGGTGGTGCCTATCGTGCTGTATTGCATATCCATTCCCTTCGTTGGGTGTGTCCGATGTCGTACATCGTAACGACGCTGATGGATATGTCCCCCGTTGAGGTCCTGTCCGTTGTTTTCAGAGTGTGTTTTCTGGTGGGTTGTGGATATCCGACTGGCTTTCGGGGTTGTGCGGCCTGGTCGGGCGTCTGGGGTTGGTGTGTGCGCGGGAAACGGGGATTCCGCGCGGGTCCACAGGCGTCTTGTGCGTGGGTGGGTTTTTGGGGGTGTGGGTGTATATAAGGAACCCCCGGGAGCGTGGTGCTCGACCGGGGGTCCT
>OOBW01000429.1_pt1 | contig 32426 bp, 44 predicted proteins | sample 1671701 | NCBI WGS metagenome assembly OOBW01 (sample SAMN06348183, study PRJEB24527) | human gut metagenome | biome: human gut; feature: ankylosing spondylitis patient; material: feces | host: Homo sapiens | place: China | collected 2015-10 | reverse complement strand
ACTTTTGCAGTCAAAGACCGTTCAGGCACGGAAGGACAGATGGAAGCGGGCACCGGGATCGCCGGCAAAGACCACCAGGCCGCCGCTGGGAAGAATGGCGGAGGAGTCCCCCCACAGCACGGAGGAGGCAACCACCTGGCCCTGAGCGTCATAGACCCAGAAGCCGCCGGTGCCCTGCTGCGTATACGGTCATGGTTTCCCGGCGGCGGAACCCACGTGGTACCAGCGGGCATAGCCGTTATCCTGGATGGTGGAATAGGACCAGCCCGCCCCGGTGAAGAGAGCAGGTGCCGCTGCGGCGTCCATGTAAAGACTGTTGTTGGCGGTAAGATAGGTGACGCCGTTTTCCTGGTAGACCCGCAGATCCTGGCCATCCCGACCGCCTACGCCGGGCAGCTGGGGAACGTACAGGGCGCTTTGTGCGTCTACGATTCGGGCAGCACCCAGATACCCGGGAACCAGCTCCGAGGCCTCTCCGGTATCGGCATTGCCCATGGAGAGGTAAACCTGGGAGGTATATTTTTCTGTCAGGGGCAGGACACTCATGGTCATGATCTTGTCCCAGGCAGCCTGGACTTCACCGGAAACAGTATTATCCGGCAGCTTCACTGCTGCGTAGTTAGAGGTGGGCAGTGTACCAAGACCCGGCAGCGTGGAGAAGGCCTTTTGATAGAGGTATGTTTCCCCATTTTCTTCCTGGATAAAGGAGAGAAGTGCCGCGCCGGTGGAATCTCGGAAAGTGCCATCGCTGTAATAGGTAAAAATCTGATCGGGAATGGAGGGATAATTGAGGCAGTGCAGTGTCAGCTGCCCATCGGCGCTGACGGTGACTTGGTATTGAACGGAGGTAGCACCGTACCAGCCGCTATAGGCCGTGAGTGCCGCCGGCATGGCGGCGGGAGAGGCGGCAGGCAGGGTGGGGACGGTCTCATCCACAGAGATACCCTCCGCTGCCAGTGCGTCAATCAGCAGTCGGGTGGCGGTCAGTTCATTGTAAGTAGAGACGCCGCCGGAGGAGACGACAGCTGCGGCCATGTCATATTCGGGAATCACGACCAGTCCCGCATGGTAATATAGCGTGTCGCCGCCTTTTACCAAGGCCTGAATGCCGCTCTGGGAGAAGGGGAACCACTCCACTGCGTCCCAGCCCAGGCCGAAGGAGAGCGCATCCAGCGTGTCCTCCGGCCAGATCCCACGGCTGTATTCAGGGTAAGCCATGGCGTCCAGTGAGGACTGGCTGAGAAGGGTAGTGTCGGTCAGGGCCCCGCCGAAAGCGGCCAGATCAGAGGCAGAGGCGTACATTCCGCCGGCACCCACGGCGTTCAGGCAGTCCCGGGGTAAAGCTCGGGTATCGGTCCCCTGATAGATACGAGCCAAACGGTCCGTATCAAAATCGCTGGTCGGTGCAAAGGTACTTTCCAGATTTGCTGGCTCCAGAATATACCGCTCCACATAGTCCATGAAGTCCATTCCGCTGGCAGATTCCACCACCAGCTCTGCCAGGGTGAAGCCGTCGTTGCAGTAGACGCTGTATGCGCCGGGATCTGCCTTGAGCCGCTGGGTGGAAAGCCGCTCCAGCAGCTGGTCTGTGGCAGAGGGATCGGAGTCATCAAAGAGCAGGGCGCTGTCAAAGGTAGAACCCATGAGTCCGGAGGAGTGGTTGAGCAGCATCCGCACGGTGATGTCCTTGTACCGGGGATCGGCCATTTTGAAATCCTTCAGGTATTGAGTTACCGGTGCGTCCAGGGACAGCTTCCCCTCCTCTGCCAGCTGCATCACTGCCACTGTGGTGTAAATCTTGCTGACAGAGCCGATTCCGTACAAATCGGAGTCCACCAGGACGCGGTTTTCCGTCTTGGAGAACGTGCCGGTATGGCCGGTGAGCACAATCTCCCCGTCCTGCCACAGGGCGTACTGGACACTGACAGCACCTCCAAAAGTGGAGGCCGCCTGTGCCGCAGTCTGGGCGGATAGCGTCTGGGTGTCGGAGACAGCCAGCGTCGGCACGGTCAGACTCAACGAGAGGATCAGGGTCAAAGCCAGTGCGCTGAGGCGTTTGTAAAGTTTCATAGAAACCTTCCTTTCCGGGCGGGAGCCCTTTTTACTGCGGAGAGAGTACACCTTCCAGAAGGGGAAATGTCAAGCAGAGATTTGCTGCCGGGAAACTTTCCCTTAGATCGAAGGTTGTCCGGTTAAAAGCCCCAGCATGGGCTCAAAGTCTACACCTTCCCGGAGAGGAAGATTTTGCGCGACAGTATGCACGGCGCAGGCGCGGACAAATTCTGCCGCCTGAGCGGCTGCTGCGAACAGCGTCTCGCCCCGAACCAGTGCACCGGTGAGGACGCTGGTAAAAATGTCGCCGGTTCCCAGCAGCGGATGGGCAATAAAGTCCACCTGAACGGCTTGGGTACCGCCGCTTTTGGCGTCAAAACACATGGCACCGGTTTTTCCGGGAGACAGGGAGACGCCGGTGAGAACTACGGAGCGCCGGCCATTCAATCCCAATTCCTCAGTCAGCTTCCGCAGGCCGGCTTCCTCCTGTGGAAGCTGGTCATATGAGCAGCCCAGCAAAAAAGCGGCTTCTGTCAGATTGGGGGTGATAACATCTGCCAGTTCTGCCAAATGTGACATGCCGCTGCATAGAGCAGGGGTATAGGTCTGATAAGCCTTCCCATCATCGCCCATGACCGGGTCGATTACCACCAGGGTGTCTTCCCGGCGAAAGGTGCGGATAAAGTCGGAGACAATTCGAAGCTGCTGTTCACTTGCCAGAAAGCCGCTGTAGACGGCGTTAAAATGCAGGTTCAGGCTCTTCCAGTGCGCAGCAACTTTCGGCATTTCCTCCGTCATATCCAAAAAAGTGAACCCGGTAAAACCGCCGGTGTGTGTGGAGAGAAAAGCGGTCGGGAGGGGGCAGCACTGCACGCCCATGGCGGACAAAACGGGGATGGCCACCGTCAAAGAGCAGCGGCCGAAGCCAGACATGTCGTGGATCGCGGCAACGCGTGGTGTGGTCATGGGATGAACCTCTTTTCAAAAGTTTCAAGTGTAGGTTCATTCTATCGCACATTTCGCTATTGTTCAAGGGCGGAGAGTGTGGTATACTAAACAGGACTTCGCGGACGGAGAGCCGCTGCTGCCTGTGAAATTCTGCCTGCCTGCACTGGAGGTGGAACGGGCAGACATGCGAAATTTCGGCGAAATCATCTCAGAGAAAATTTTTAAAATGAGACAGTTTATCTGCGCTTGTGGTGAAATTGGTATACACGATGGATTTAGGTTCCATTCCGGAAACGGGTAGGGGTTCGAGTCCCCTCAGGCGCACCAAAACGGAGTAAGCGAAAACCGCTTGCTCCGTTTTTTTATAATTTTGCAAAAAGCCGCCGCGATGTGATACTGCCCCTTCTTTCCAAGGTGGACCCGCTGTGCCGGACGGCATCGGAAATCCCTTCAGGCTGTATTTTATTTGAAAAAATTCTGCGGCTGGTTGACAAACCGGAACAAGATGCATATACTGTAAACATCAAAATATTTTGATGTGAAACGAGGGGATGAATACGACTCATCAGGAAAGTGCCAAGGTGTTTAAGGCGCTGTGTGACCCGAAGCGCCTGGCCATTTTGGAGCAGCTGCGCAGCGGAGAGAAGTGCGCCTGCGTATTGCAGGAGCCAATGGAACTGACACAATCTGGTCTCTCTTACCACATGAAAATCCTCTGTGACTCCGGCCTTGTGGTCAGTCGACAGGAGGGGAAGTGGACGCATTACCGTTTGAGTAAAAGCGGGCAGGAGCGGGCAGTCAAACTGTTGCTGGAGCTTACGACTCCCAACACGGAGCAGCAGGACGGGTCTTGCAGCGGTTTGTAAACGCCATCAAAAACAGATGGCGTTTCTCTTCCTCTGATACATCAAAAAATTTTGATATAAACCATATGACAGAAAGCGAGGTTCTTTTATGGAGGGATGGCAATTCCTGCAGGATCAGATCCTGGGAATGAAGTGGCTCAATGCGGTGATCGGGAATGTACTTTGTGCACTGGGATTGGACACCAATAGCCGAATTGGCGGGAGCGTCCAGTTCTTCCTCTATGATGTGATCAAGATTACGATACTGCTTTGCATTTTGATTTTTATCATTTCCTACATTCAAAGTTATTTCCCGCCGGAGCGAAGCCGTAGGATTCTGGGGCGGTTTCACGGGATCGGAGCAAACATCATCGCTGCACTTTTGGGGACGGTGACACCGTTTTGTTCCTGCTCCTCCCACTGTTCATCGGCTTTACCAGTGCGGGACTGCCTTTGGGGGTGACATTTTCGTTTCTCATCTCCTCACCGATGGTGGATTTGGGGAGCCTTGTGCTGTTGATGAGCATTTTTGGTGCCAGAGTTGCCGTGATTTATGTTGTGCTGGGGCTTGTGATTGCGGTGATCGGCGGTACGATCATTGAAAAACTGCACATGGAGCAGGAAGTGGAGGGATTCATCCGGTCAGCGGAGCGTGTGGATCTGGAGATACCGGAACAGACCCGCCGGGAGCGGGCAGTCTACGCCGGAGGGCAGATGCTGAGCACATTCCGCAAAGTCTTTCCCTATATTTTGGTGGGAGTCGGACTGGGGGCGATCATCCACAACTGGATTCCGGAAAGCTGGGTTGAGACGGTATTGGGAGGCGACAATCCCTTTGGCGTGGTGCTGGCGACAGTGGTGGGGATTCCCATGTATGCGGATATTTTCGGAACGATCCCTGTGGCAGAGGCCCTGCTTGCAAAGGGGGCGCTGCTTGGGACGGTGCTGGCATTTATGATGGCGGTAACCACATTGTCCCTGCCGTCTCTGGTGATGCTGCGCAAAGCGGTCAAACCGCGGCTGCTGGCGCTATTTATCACGATCTGTGCGATTGGGATTATCACAGTGGGGTATCTCTTTAATGTACTACCCATTTTTTAAATTCAGGAGGTATTGAAACCATGTGGCTGTTTGGAAAAAAGGAAGAAACGTGCAAGACTTGCGGGTGCGGAAATCCCTGCGGGGACAAACCTGCGGAGCAGACCGGAACGGGAGCATCCGTGCGTATCCAGGTGCTGGGTTCCGGCTGCGCGAAATGCAATGCGCTGGAGGAAACTGTTCGTGAGGCTCTGGCGGAGTTGAAGATCGATGCCGAAATCCAGCACGTGACGGATTTCACACAGATTGCTGCCTATGGTGTGATGACTACACCAGCGCTGGCGGTGGAGGGAAAAGTGGTCTCCTGCGGAAAAGTTTTGAAAAAGGAAGAGGTGGAAAAGCTGCTTCAGGATATCCGGAGGTAAAAGGAATGCAGGAAAAACCCAAAGTGGCCTTCATCTGCGTTCACAATTCCTGCCGCAGCCAAATTGCGGAGGCGTTGGGAAAGTATTTGGCCGGAGAGGTATTTGAGAGCTATTCTGCCGGAACGGAAATTGCACCGGAGATCAATCGAGAGGCTGTCCGGCTGATGAAACGGCTGTATGGGATTGATATGGAACAGACACAGTGCAGCAAGCGGCTCGACGATCTGCCGCCGGTGGACATTGTGGTCACCATGGGCTGCAATGTGGCGTGTCCGCATCTGCCGTGCCGGCATCGGGAGGACTGGGGGGTGGAGGACCCCACCGGGAAGGAAGAGACGGTATTTCTGGAAGTGATCCGACAGATTCAGGAAAAGGTGGAGGATCTCAAAAACCGATTGCAGCAGAGAGTTTGACGCTGGCCTATTCCCGGGAGGAGATATGCCGGATCGCGGCGGGGAAAAACGGTTTTGCTGACCGGAGACAACCCCGATGCAATTGCGTCCCGGCTGGGTATACGGGAACCGCCCAGCTGATGGCACTTTCCCGGAAAATGATGACCATCATCCGCTGGAATCTCAGCTTTTCCATGGGATTGCATTTCTGCGCCATCGTGCTGGACATTACCCATGTGCTTGCTCCGGTCAGCGGTGTACTGGTCCACAATACGGGATCGGTGCTGGTGATCCTCAACTCCACTTTGCTGCTGCGGTGGAAAAACACGAAGCTCTCTTGAATGAAAAATGCCCCGCGGCTTAGCCGCGGGGCATTTTTGTGCGCATCCCTTAAAGATCGAGATCCTCTGCCGGGTATACCTGGGCGGAGGAGGCGGCGCTACTGCCGGGGAGCAGGAATCCGATAGCACCCAGTACCAGCGAGGGAACCAGCCAGCCGAAGCCCAGAGAGGACAACGGCAGATAGTCCAAAAAGCTCAGAGGCACGCCGAAGGTGTTGTTGAGCACGCTCAAAACGCTGAACAGCAGGGCCCCCAGCGTGGCCAGCCGATAGACCCAGTCGCTGCGGATGCGATTGCTGAAAAATGCCAGCAAAATCAGTACCAGCGTGGGAGGATAGACGATGTCCAGGATAGGGGAGGCGATGGAAATGATCTGGTCCAGGCCAAAGTTGGACACCACGGCGCTGAACACACAGAAGACAACCACCAGGACCTGATAGGAGATCTTTCCTCCGGAGAGGGAGGAGAAGAAATCAGCGGCGGAACTGACCAGCGCCACCGCAGTGGTGATGCATGCCAGCGCCACCACAATGGCAAAGAGAATAATGCCGCCCTGGCCCATCAGATTGCGGACAATGGCAATCACCAGGAAGGTCCGGTTAACGGTCAGATCAAAAAAGCGCGCGGTGGTAGCGCCCAAGTAGGTCAGACCCATGTACACGACCAGCAGGGCAAGACCTGCCACGATGCCTGCTCCCGCTACCACCCGAGCCTGGTCTCTAGGTTCCGTGTGCCCTTTATCACGGGCACTTTTCAAAATAATGATGCCGAATACCATGGCGGCCAGAACATCCATGGTCTGATATCCGGCCTCAATGCCGGTTTGTGGGACATTGTCAACCAGTGTGGTCGTGGAGATGGGGCCGATGGGATTCACAATCCCCATAACGATCAGAATCAGAAGGCCAATCAGTAGGCCAGGAGTGAGGATCTTTCCCACAATGTCTACCACAGCGGACTGCCGGATGCAAAGCAGCAGGATCAACGCGAAAAACAGAGCGGAGAACAGCACAGGACTCACGCCCGCAATGAGCGGACAGATAGACATTTCATAGGTGCTGGCCGCAGTTCTCGGAATGGCCAGCATGGGGCCAATACAAAGCACAATGGCACACATCAGCAGGGTGGAGGGAATCCGCCCGATCCGGCGTGTAACGCCCTCAGAGCCGCCGCGGTGGAGAATGGCAAACAGGGCCGCCAGCGCAAGGCCGATATCAGCGATATAGTAACAGATAAAACCCAGAACCCATTGGGAACCGGACTCCAGACCGAGATAGGGGGGGAAGATCACATTGCCGGCACCGAAAAACATGGAAAATAGGGCAAATCCAATGACAAATATATCGCTTTTTCGCGTGTGCTTCATGAAACGCCTCCTTGTCGTGTGGCTGCTGAAGACCGCCTTGGAAAGAAAGGCGAGTAGACAGCCGCTTCGCTTTCAATACATGAATTGAATTATGCAAAATGATTATAAAACATTTAAAAATAAAAGTCAACATTGTACAAAATGGATAATCATGTGAAAAATGCGTGCGTTGTCTGAAGAAAAAAGAAAACAGGTGGGAACTTTTTGCAGGATTGCTGCGTCTGAACCAGCAACAATCACGAGTGGAATTGTCCGCATTCCAAGGAAAAATAAGGAGAGATACGAGATGAACTGGAAAAAGCGCGGCCTTGCCCTGATGTTGGCCCTGTCACTGGTACTGTGCCTGGCAGCCTGTGGAAACAAGACGTCCGACGATGCCAAAGAGCCCGAAGAAAATGTTCAGGAGGAGACTCAGCAGGGCAGTGAGCAGTCCACCGCCCACGGCGGCGAGGAGGACGAGATCCTGACGGAAACGGAAGATGGTCAGCAAACAGATACCCAGGATGCGGAAAATCTGCCTGCTCAGGAAGAAGAGCAGGGAACACTGGGGACCCGCCCCGCCGACCAGACAGAAAAGCCCGCTGCTAGTACGGTGCAAAAGCCTGCCAGCAGCACAGCGCAAAAGCCCTCCACGCCCTCGGCATCCAAGCCTGCGGTACCTGAGACTCAGAAGCCGGTGCAAAAGCCGGCGGAGGAGAGCGGCAAGGACGTGGATCTGACGGCCTTTTATGAGTCTTTGCCCAGCAGTGTGGAAAACTGGCCGTCCATGATGGCAATGAGCCAGGAATCTGTGGATGCGTTTTATCCCGGTCTTTCCGATATTTCCACCAAGCAGTGCAGCGTTTACATGGCCATGATCTCTGCCAACGTGGGTGAGATCGCGCTGGTGCAGGTGGAAAACGCCGGTGATGTGCAGAAGGTAAAAGATATTTTCCAGTCCCGGATCGATTATCAGGTAGGCGATGAGATCAACCCCGGCGGTGCCTGGTATCCTGCGACGATTGAGGGATGGAAGAACGATTCCCGAATCGTCTCCAACGGCAATTATGTGATGTTGATCGCCGTAGAAGGGGCGGACAGCGTTGTGGATAGCTTTAACGCACTATTTGCTTGATTCAAAGTCAAAGTAATCAAAAAGAGGCCGGCGGACTGCCGGCCTCTTTCTTTTTTTCGGTTTCTACACCAAGGCCTCCCGGAAAAAGGGTGGTGCTGAGAAAATCAGATCTTGATGAGTTCGTACTCCCGGGTGCCCAGCCCCAGCTTCTCTGCATGTTCCAGGCACACCTGCCACTCAGTATCGGGGTGGACGGCGTGGAAAACATCCTGGTCGCTGCAGTTGCAGCCCTCGTCATAGACGGCGGAGTTGCGGAAAGGCGTTTGAGCCAGTACCGCATCAGCACAGGCCTGATCCAGTGCCACAGGGTCGAAGGAGGCGAACATGCCCACATTGGGGACGATGGGCACATCGTTCTCTGCGTGGCAGTCGCAGTTGGGGGAGACGTCCAGCACCAAAGACACGTGGAAGCAGGGGCGCCCGTCCACCACAGCCTTGGTATACTCGGCGATCTTCTTGTTCAAAATGGCGGGTGCCTCATCCAGTGCGCTGACGATGGCATCCTTGGGGCAGATGGCCAGGCACCGGGCACAGCCCACGCATTTATTATGATCAATGGAAGCTTTTCCGTCGGGGCCGAACTGCGGCGCATCGTGGGCGCAGATCTTAGCGCAGGCGTGGCAGCCAATGCAGTTTTTCTGCTTGACGAAGGGCTTTCCAGCGTTGTGCTGCTCCATCTTGCCGGCCCGAGAGCCGCAGCCCATGCCGATGTTTTTCAGCGTACCGCCCATGCCCGCCTGCTCATGGCCCTTGAAGTGGGTCAGGGAGACAAAGACATCCGCGTCCATCACGGCCCGGCCGATTTTGGCCTTCTTCACATATTCGCCGCCTTCCACAGGGACCTCCACCTCATCGTTGCCCTTCAGTCCGTCGGCAATGATGACGTGGCAGCCGGTGGAATAGGGGGTGAAGCCGTTGACATAGGCGGATTCCAGGTGATCCAGAGCGTTTTTCCGACCGCCCACATACAGCGTGTTGCAGTCTGTCAGGAAGGGTTTTCCGCCCTGGCTCTTCACCAGATCTGCCACTACCTTGGCCCAGTTGGGACGCAGATAGGCCAGGTTCCCCGGTTCACCGAAGTGCATCTTGATGGCGACGAACTTACCGTCCATGTCGATGTCGCCGAAACCGGCGGTCATCATCAGACGGGCCAGCTTCTGGGGAAGATTCTCCCGCCAGCTGGGGCAGCGGAAATCCGCGAAATACACCTTTGCTTTTTCTGCCATGTTCCAAACTCCTTTTCCCTCGTTTTTCCCATACTGTTGTTGCTGCGTGCAAACGGGGGAGACGGTCATCTCCCCCGTTTTTCCCTGTTTCAGTCCAGATCCACGCTGATGTTGTCGGTTCCGTGAGCGTCAAACTCAGAGAGATAGGCATCAATCCGCTCCATCAGCTCGCTGTAATTCTCGCGGGTCAGCGGCTCTCCGTCCATATCCCGCAGGGCCAGTTCCTCCGCCAGGATCTCGTAAAACACCACGTCCTCGTAGTGCTCGATGGCCTCGTGGATACCGCCGTCGGCGAAGGCCCGGGAGGGGATCAGCTCTCCCTGATACAGCTCCACCAGCTTGCTCATGCGATGGTGCAGGCAGTGGGAGAAAATCAGGCTTTCCACCTGGTCGTATTCCCGGATGCGGTCATCCTCACGGGTGGAATTGATCACCCAGTTTCCTATGTACACCAGATCCAGCAGATACCGGAACTGCTGCTCGGTCAATTCGATCTTCATGGGCAAACACCTCCCAGCTTGCATGCTTATGAGGAGATTATAGCAGAGCACAGCATAAAATTCCACCTAAAAAAATGAACAAAAAGACTAAAATCTGTCTTGCGGGAGTCTTGCACCCATAGTATAATATATCATTCGGATGCCAGGGGTGACAGCGCGAAAAAACGACCCCTGGCCCCGCCTTCGGACGGGGAAAGGAGCGTTGCTGTTTTTATGGATATGCGGCCGATCGGGGTGTTCGACTCCGGCTTGGGCGGTTTGACGGCAGTCCACTCTCTCTGGCAGATTCTGCCGGAGGAAACTCTCATTTATTTCGGGGATACCGCCCGGGTGCCGTACGGCGGCCGGTCCCGGGAGACCATTTTGCAATACGCCCGGCAGGATGTGCGCTTTTTGCGGTCCTTTGACCTCAAGGCCATCCTCATCGCCTGCGGTACCGTCACCACCACATCGCTTCCCACGCTGCGGGCGGAAAACGACTTGCCCATCGTCGGCGTGGTGGAGCCTGCCTGCCGCCGGGCACTGGCGGTGACCAAAAACAAGCGGATCGGCATGATCGCCACACAGGCCTCCGTCCGCTCCGGCGCCTACGAGGCCACCCTGCGGCAGATGGACCCGGAGGTGGAGGTACTCTGCAAAGCCTGTCCGCTGTTGGTGCCGCTGGTGGAGAACGGCCGCATCCGGCGGGGAGACGTGGTCATCGAGACGGTGGTGCGGGAGTATCTGGAACCGCTGCGGGCCACCGGTATCGATACACTGATTTTGGGCTGTACCCATTACCCGCTGCTGACGGATATCATCGCCGATGTCATGGGACCGGGGGTCACACTGGTCTCCTCCGGTGAGGAGTCTGCCTTTGAACTCAAGCGGATGCTCAAGGCCAGCGGACTGCGGGCGGACGAGAACCACCGGGGCGAGACGGAGTTTTATGTCAGTGACCGGGCGGAGGATTTTGAGCGCACGGCCTCCTTGTTCCTACAGGAGGATCTGCGCCACACGGCACGGAGGATCGACATTGACCAGTATTGAAACAGCCCGGGAAAAGCTGCCGGTGCTGCTCTCTATCCGGGGAGAGCAGTATTTTGACGACGTGGACCCGGATGCCACGGAGCTGATGACCGAGGGAACGCTGGAAGTGACGGAGGACGGCCTGCGGCTGGTCTATCAGGAAAGCGCCCTGACCGGAATGGAGGGAACCACCACCGTTTTTGAAGTCAGTGGTCCCCGGGTGACGCTGACCAGGCAGGGCGGCGTCAATTCCCAGATGATTTTTGAGGAGGGACGCCAGCATACGTCCCTGTACGAGACCCCCTTCGGCGAGTTGACGGTGGATATCCAGACCAGCCTTCTGCGGCACAACCTCAGCGAGCGGGGCGGTGTGATGGAGATCAAATACTCCATTGCCGTGGAGCATACTGTCACGGGGAAAAATTGCTTTAAAATCCGGGTGAAGCGGAAATAATTCACCCGAAATCCGGAACAGGCAACCGGAACGTGCCGGCTTTGGAGGGGTCCGAAGCCGCTGGAGAATCACGACCACAAAAGAGAGGAATGGACGATATGATCAACATGGTGCAAAACGCGAAAGAGCAGGCGGCGGCGCTGGCCATGGCCGCCTATCAGGCGGCGGTGGCAGATGGAACGCTGCCTCAGGCGGAGGTCAAGACCGCCCCGGTGGAGATTCCCAAAGACACTGCTAACGGCGATTTTACCACCACTTTTGCCCTGGCGGCCTCCAAGGCGCTGCGCAAGTCCCCCCGGGACATTGCCAAGGCGCTGCTGGATCACATGGAGCTGAAGGGTTCCTATTTTACCTCCGCTGAGATTGCGGGACCCGGGTTCCTCAACTTCCGCCTCAACGACACCTGGTACGCCGGCGTAATGGACGCGGTGGAGACCGAGGGAGCGGACTACGGCACCTGCGACACCCACAAGGGACAGAAGATCATGGTGGAATTCGTCTCCGCCAACCCCACCGGTCCCATGCACATGGGCAACGCCCGGGGCGGCGTGCTGGGTGACACTCTGGCCAGTGTCCTTACCGCCTGCGGCGCGGATGTGACCCGGGAGTTCTATGTCAACGATGCCGGCCATCAGATCGACAAGTTTGCCCACTCCATTGAGGCCCGCTACCTTCAGATCATCAAGGGCGAGGACGCGGTTCCCTTCCCGGAGGACGGCTATCAGGGCGGAGACATCCGGGACCTGGCCCAGGCCTACTATGATCAGCACGGCGAGGAGCTTTTGAACGTCCCCGAGGCGGAGCGGCAGGAGAAGCTGGCTCAGTTCGGCCTCTCCGTGAATCTGCCCAAGATGAAGAGTGACCTGGCCCGCTACAAGATCCACTATGACAACTGGTTCTACGAGTCCACCCTCCATGAGAGCGGGTATGTTGCCGAGACAGTGAATCTGCTGACGGAGAAGGGCTGGACCTACGAAAAGGACGGCGCACTGTGGCTCAAGACCGCCGACATCCTCCGGGAGCACTTCCGCAAGGCCGGCAAGAAGGAAGCGGACATTGAAAAGCTGGACCTCAAGGACGACGTGCTGCGCCGGGCCAATGGGTTCTATACCTACTTTGCCGCCGATATCGCTTACCACCGCAACAAGTTTGCCGTCCGGGGCTTTGACAAGGTCATCAATGTCTGGGGCGCTGACCACCACGGCCATGTGGCCCGGCTCAAGGGCGCACTGGATGCCCTGGACCTCAATGGTTCCGAGCGGCTGGACATCGTGCTGATGCAGCTGGTGAAGCTCCTGCGGGACGGCGAGGTGGTGCGGATGTCCAAGCGTACCGGTAAGGCCATCTCCCTCTCCGATCTGCTGGACGAGGTCAGTGTGGATGCCGCCCGGTGGTACTTCAACGCCAAGCCCGACACCCAGATGGAGTTTGACCTGGGCCTTGCCGTCCGGGAGGACTCCGAGAACCCCATCTACTATGTGGAGTATGCCCACGCCCGGATCTGCTCGCTGCTGCGGGCTCTGACGGAGGAGGGAGTTTCCGTTCCTCAGGAGGCAGACGTGGACATGTCGCTGCTCTCCGGGGAGACGGAGCGGGCCCTCATCAAGCAGATCGCCCAGTTCTGTGAGGAGATCAAGCTGGCGGCCCGGGACTATGACCCCAGCCATATCAACCGCTATCTTCAGGAACTGGCTGGCTGCTTCCACCGCTTCTATAACGCCTGCCGCATCAAGGGTGAGGAGCCCGCAGTGCAGGCGGCCCGGCTGAAGCTGGCGGACGAGACCCGTATCGTGCTGCGCAACGGCCTCAAGCTCATCGGCGTGGACGCTCCGGAGAAGATGTGATTCCGTCTCCGGCGGTATGCCTGAGCTGCTGAGAACGCCGCACCGGGGAACCGGTGCGGCGTTCCTCTTTCATCGGGAACGGGGAACCCCACCTGGCCGCAGTCGGGCCGGCCCGGACGGCTGCCTGCTGCGTATTTTATGAAGGAAACGGAGTGTTTGGAGGAAGTATGGGAGACATGGAAACCACAACCGCACCCGGCCGGTGGAGCAGGGCGTTTCGGGCGGCTTTCCCGGCCACCATCCCGGTGATGACGGGATTCCTGTGCCTGGGCCTTGCCTACGGCGTGCTGATGCAGACCAAGGGATATGGACCACTCTGGTCCACACTCATGAGTGCCGTTGCCTTTGGCGGCAGCATGCAGTATGTGGCCATTACCCTGCTGACCACGGCGTTCGATCCGCTCCAGGCATTCTTGCTTTCGGTGATGGTCAATGCCCGGCATATGTTTTACGGTTTGGCACTGCTGGACAAATACAAGGGATTGGGCCGGGTGCGGGGCTTTCTCATCTATGTGCTCTGTGACGAGACCTTCTCCCTGGTGTCCACGGTAGAGCCGCCGGAGGGAGTGGAACGCCGGGATTTCTACCTGTGCATCTCCCTGCTGGACTATGGATACTGGGTCCTGGCCACGGCGCTGGGCGGACTGCTGGGAAATTTTCTGACGTTTGATACCACCGGCATGGATTTTGCACTGACAGCTCTCTTTGTGGTGCTGTTTCTGGAGCAGTGGAGCCGCCCGGAGAACCGGGCCGCCGGTGTGATTGGGATTGTCTGCGCCGCTATGAGCCTGGCGCTCATCGGGGCGGACAATATGGTCATTCCTGCCATGGTACTGATCCTGGCGGTGCTGCTGGCCGGGCGGAGACGGCTGGACCGGACAAAGAGAGAGGAGGAACCGGTATGACGCTCTCACCTGCGGAGACGATGGGGATCATTCTGGCGGTGGCTGCTGGGACCCAGCTGACTCGATGGCTGCCGTTCTGGCTGTTCCCGGAAAGCCGGAAACCGCCGGCGGCGGTCACTTATCTGGGGCGGGGGCTGCCGCCTGCCATGATGGGGCTTTTGGTGGTGTACTGCCTCAAGGGAGTTGCCTGGCTGGAAGCGCCCCACGGCGCACCGGAGATGATCGCGGTGGCGGTGGTGACTGCCCTGCACTGCTGGAAGCGGAATGTGCTGCTCTCCATTGCTGGGGGAACCGTGGTATACATGATGCTGGTGCAGCAGGTATTTGCCTGACAGCTGCGCATAGTTTGGGAAAAAGTGCATAAACTGGAGCTGCGGACCCCTTGGCCCGCAGCTCTTTTTTTGCGGAAAGGAAGGGATCAGATGCGCAGACGGCTGTTTTGGTGGGAGGCAGGCGGCTTTGCCGCCACGGCGGTTCTGGGGACGCTGCTGCACTTTACCTATGACTGGAGCGGGAGGTGGGTCGTGGCGGCGGCATTTTCCGCAGTCAACGAATCCACCTGGGAACATATGAAACTGCTGTTTGTGCCGCTTTTTTTGGTGACGGTGATCCAGGTGTGCTTTTTGGGGCGGACTTATGCCAATTTTCTGGCGGTCCGTGCCTGCTCGGCCCTGGTTGGGCTGGCGCTGATCCCCACGCTGTTTTATACCTATACCGGCATTCTGGGGTATCATCTGATGTGGGCGGACATCGCGGTTTTCCTGCTGGCGGATCTGGGGATGTTTGTGCTGGATTTCCGGCTGCTCTCCACCGGCAGACGGGGGGCGCTGTGGCAGCAGATCGCAGGACTGCTGGTGCTGTGGGGCCTGGCGTTTTTGTTCGTGTGGTTCACCTTCCGCCCGCCGGTACTGGGGCTTTTCCTGGACCCCACTACGATGACTTATGGATTGCCGCAATAGCGGCTGCTGCTAAAAAAGGCAGGCGTCCTGAGAAGACGTCTGCCTTTTTTGGCAGGGTGTTTCCGGGAGTTTACTGCGGGTTGCTTGACCGAAAAGACGCCGCAGAGTATAATATCACCAATCTATGCGGACAAGGAGGTCCCCTATGGAAGCGAACAAGCGCAGGAGCGTGGCGCCCTTTTACGCGGTGGCGGTACTGTGGCTGGCATACGCGCTGCTGTTTCCCCTGTATGAACCGCTCCACTATGGGCTGCTGGGCATGGCGTCCGCGGCGGTCTTTGTGGTGGTGAGCCTGCTGTGCCAGGGCGGTGCCCGGAGTGAAGCAAAGGCCTCTGCCGCGGCGGAGGAGCCGAAGAAGGAGGAAGAGCCCTCCACCGGCAATGCGGAGCTGGACAAGATGATGAAGGACGGACGGCTGGCCATCGCGGAGATGAAGCGGCTGGATGACAACATCGCCGATCCCGGGATCTCCGCCGACATCGTGCGGCTGGAGCAGGTGTCTGCCAAGATCTTTGAAGAGGTTCGGCGCTCTCCCCAGAAACTGCCCCAGATCCGCCGCTTTATGGACTATTACCTGCCCACCACCCTGAAACTCCTCAACGCCTATGACCGTATGAGCGGGACCGGCGTGTCGGGGGAAAATATCGACACCACTCTTGCCAAGGTGGAGGGAATGATGCGCACCATTGTCTCCGCCTTTGAAAAGCAGCTGGATGCACTCTACGGCGCCGACGCACTGGACATTTCCACGGACATCACGGTCCTGGAGAATATGATGGCCCGGGAAGGACTGACCGGGGACCCGCTGAAGGCGGAGGATTCCCCAAAGGATGGTCCGGATATCAAGCTCGAGCTGTAAGGAGTCAGTGATGAAACACATGAGTCAACAAGAAAGTTTCCGCTGCTGGGGCTATGCGCTGGCCGCTGGTGCCAGTGTGCTTGCGGCGCTGACCTGTTTTGCCGGGAGACACCGGACGGAGAAAAACAGAGTGCGGCGGGTCAGCGGGCTTGTGTGGCTGGCCGGTGCGGCTGGCTGGGCCCTGTGCCTGTTCCGGGAACTTTGGAACGGCGAACCGACAATCAAACCGTAAACGGAGGATATGACCATGGCTGATGAGAAAAATTTGATGCCGGAGCTGACGCTCACACCTGATACCGCCGCGGCGGAGGCCGTGCCGGAGCTGACCCTGACGCCCGACGCACCTACCGCCCCTGCTCAGGAGCCGGCCAAGCCGGAGGTGACCCCGGTGCAGATGGACGAGAACCTGCTCTCCGATGCGGAAAAGCAGGCGGTGGAGGCTTTTTCCAAGAAGATCGATCTGACGGACTCCCAGATGATCCTCCAGTATGGTGCCGCCGCACAGAAGAACGTGGCAGGCTTTTCGGAGAATGCTCTGAACTCCGTGCGCACCAAGGATCTGGGCGAGGTGGGAAAGTCCCTCTCCGAACTGGTGGTGGAACTCAAGGGCTTCGGCGAGGAAGAGGAGAAGAAGGGACTCTTCGGACTTTTCAAGAAAACCGGCAACAAGCTGGAGGCCATGAAGGCCCAGTACTCCAAGGTGGAGGCCAATGTGGACAAGATCGCCCGGGAGCTGGAGCAGCATCAGGTTACGCTCCTCAAGGACGTGGCCATGTTCGACCAGATGTATGAGCTCAATCTCAAGTATTACAAGGAACTGACCATGTATATCCTGGCGGGCAAGCGGAAACTGGCAGATGTGCAGGCCAACGAACTCCCGGCCCTGAAGGCCAAGGCGGAGCAGACCGGCGCCCAGGAGGATGCCCAGGCTTACAACGATCTCGTGCAGATGTGCGACCGGTTTGAAAAGAAGCTCCACGATCTGGAACTCACCCGGATGATCTCCGTACAGATGGGCCCCCAGACCCGGCTGCTGCAAAACAACGATACGCTGATGGTGGAGAAAATCCAGTCCTCCCTCGTGAACACCATCCCTCTGTGGAAGAGCCAGATGGTGCTGGCGCTGGGACTGGAGCACGGCCGTCAGGCTACCGCTGCCCAGAGTGCCGTCACCAATATGACCAACGAGCTCTTGAAGAAAAATGCCGACATGCTCAAGATGGGAACCATTGAGACCGCCCGGGAGGCGGAGCGCAGCGTGGTGGACATCGAGACGCTGCAGCACACCAACGAGCAGCTGATCTCCACGCTGGACGAGGTGCTGAACATCCAGAAGGAGGGAGCTGCCAAGCGCAAGGCCGCCGAGGCAGAACTGGGCCGCATTGAGGGCGAACTCAAGCAAAAGCTCCTGGAACTGCGGGGCTGAGCGGCTGGTGAGACCGCCGGACCGGACCCGGGCACGGCGGAGAAAGGAAACCTTCATCCATGAAATTTCTGCAAAAACGTCCGGTGGCGGCAGTCATCATGATCCTGGCCATTCTGGCCAGCGTACTGATCGGCCGGGCCCGAAAACCCGCTGATACCGGGGAGCCGTCTACCGCTATCGTGGGGACATATACCTATGTCTATGACAATGCCGGAGTGCTGACGGATGAGACCATGGCCCATATCGACGCCATGAACGTCTCCTTGTTTGCCCAGACCGGTGCCCAAATCCTGGTGGAAACGGTGGATACCACCGGAGACAAGACCATGGAGGAATATGCCATCGACCTGGGAAACCAGTATCACGTGGGGGATGCGGAGCGAAACAACGGGCTGGTGATCCTGCTGGCGCTGGATAACATCGCCCAAAACGGCCTGGTGGGCGATTACTGGGTTGTGGGCGGTGATGGACTTGCCAGCTACGGGAATGAGCTGACCAGCTTGCTGGTGGCCAATATGGAAACGGACTTTGCCGCCGGGGACTATGACGCCGGGGTAGAAAAGACCTTTGACGCGTACATCGACTGGTTCTCTGATTTTTATGACGTTACCATCCGGGAAAACTATATTCCCGCAGTGCGGGACGCCTACTCCAACGGCAGCGGATACTACACGCAGTCCTATGGCTACTTCGCGCCGACACTGGATATGCTGATGTTGGATTTGTCGACGCTGCTGGTGGTTTTGCTGGCGGCGTGGATCATTTTGGACGGCGTGCGGTGGTCCCGCTACCGGCGGCGTTATCTGCGGCCGGGAATGGGGATTCCTACGGTGATGTATTATCCGGTTTTCTGGGGGCGTCCCCGCCGTCCCCGCCCGCCCAGACCACCCCGCCCTCCCAGAGGGCCGGGAGCAGGCCCCGGGCCCCGTCCGCCCCGCGGCGGTTCCGGCGGATTCGGTGGCCGCGGCGGATTTGGCGGAGGGGGTTCGTTCGGCGGCGGGTTCTCCGGCGGCCGGGGGAGCTTCGGTGGAGGCGGCCGCTTTGGCGGTGGATTCTCCGGCGGTCGCGGCAGTTTCGGCGGAGGCGGCCATTTTGGCGGCGGATTCTCCGGCGGGCGCCATTGAATTCTAGATCTGCAAACAAGAACAGCACGGCGGAAAGCCGTGCTGTTTTTATCGTTTTTTCAAAAAGGTCAGCAGCTGCAGCAGAAAACTACCGAACAGCAGCATCAGCGTCAAGGTGTCCGCAGTGCTCACCATCTGCCGTCCTCCCCCCAAAGTGCCGCCTGTTCCGTGTCCGATAAAAAGCGGGACTGGAACGATGTCAGCCTGGCGCGGTAATCATCATAAGCGGCACCATATTCCGGGGTCTCTTGCAGCTGGACCCAGGCCTCCAGCTTTTCCAGTTTCTCCGGTGTGCGGCTGCCGTTCGTGACTGTGTCCACGGTGGGCGGTTCCAGCTTGTAATAGCGATACCAGTCCGCATACTGTTTAGCCGGAGAGTCCGGGATGTGGTCGCAGAGAAATTTCAGATTTTCCGCCAGATAGTGGTTCCGTCTGGGGGTTCCGCCCAGCCGTCCCATCACATCTGCCAGCAGATAAGGATGAAACAGTGGCAGATACAGCAAAAAAACCTCCAGGGATCGGATGGGCATGCCCTCCTGCCAGCATTCCAGAAATGCAAGATGCTGGTCAAAGGATTCCGGGGTGGAAAATTCCCGGTCACAGGGGGCATGCGGTCGGGGGAGCTGCGCCGCCCGTTCGGCGCTGCGCAGTTCCTTCAGTGTCTGCGCAGTCACCGGAAGCGGCTTTTGAAATACCAGAATATCCCGCAGGTCCGCATCAAAAAATTTGGACAGCAGCACCAGCGTTTCCAAAGAGATCGGGTGGTCCGGGGCGTTGAGCCAGTTGCGCACGGTCCTGGGCGTGACGAACATCGCCTCCGCCAGAACCTCCGGCGAAATCCGACCGACCATCAGGTCCCGCAGGTTCTCTTTGGTGGCCTCCCAGTTGATGGAAAAGTAAGTGTGGGGATTAAACGGCATGAAAATCACCTCATGGGCCGATGATACCATGGCGGAAGGAAAGTGACAAGGAAATCCCATTTCCACAAAGCGGAGGCAAAAAAAGAAACGGCCCCGCAGGGCCGTTTCGGAAAAAGATCAAACAGACAGGGACTCTGCCAGCTCCAGACCGGGGTTGTGCTTGGTCAGGAATCCCACGGACCACTCGCCGCCGAAGGCGATGAGGCTGCGGCCCTTGAAATCCTCCAGCACCGCGGAGCCGGTGCACAGCACCAGATCTTTGGGATCGCAGGGCGTGGCCTGGATGAACCGAAGATGATCGTAGGGAAGGCCGGTCATGTAAAGGTCTACGCCGTACTCATTTTTCATCCGGTATTCAAAGACGTCGAACTGCAGCGTGCCCACCACGCCCACGATGACCTCTTCCAGGCCGGCCTCCGGGATCTTGAAGATCTGGATGGCGCCTTCCTGAGCGATCTGTTCGGTGCCTTTGATGAACTGCTTGCGCTTCATGGTATCCTTGGGGGAGACCCGCATGAAGTGCTCCGGCTCAAAGGTGGGGATGCCGGAGTAGCGGAACTTTTTGCCCGGTACGGTGATGGTGTCACCGATGGAGAAGATGCCGGGGTCAAACACACCGATGATGTCGCCGGCATAGGCCTCGTCCACGATCTCCCGCTCCGCAGCCATCATCTGCTGGGGTTGGCTCAGCCGCATCTTCTTACCGGTTTGGACGTGATAGTACTCTGCGTCCCGCTGGAACTTGCCGGAGCAGATCCGCAAAAAGGCCAGCCGGTCCCGGTGGGCCTTGTTCATGTTGGCCTGGATCTTGAAGACAAAAGCGGAAAAATCCGGGGAGAAGGCGTCCACCTCGCCCTGGTCGCTGACGCGGTTCAGCGGCGGCGTGGTCATCCGCAAAAACTCTTCCAGGAAGGGCTCCACACCGAAGTTGGTGAGAGCGGAGCCGAAGAACACAGGGGAGAGAGCGCCGTGGCGCACGGCGTCCAGGTCGAACTCGCGGCCCGCACCCAGCAGCTCCACTTCCTCCCGCAGAGCTTCCGCCTTGGAAGTGCCCAGCAGTTCCTCCAGCTCCGGGTCGTCCAGTGCCACCTCGGTGGAGGCGGCCTTTTTGCCGTGGCCCTCGCCGGAGAAGAAGAGAATCCGCTGCTTTTCCCGGTCATAGACGCCCTGGAATTCCTTGCCGCAGCCGATGGGCCAGTTGACGGCATAGGTGTCGATGCCCAGCTCCCGCTCCACTTCCTCGCAGAGCTCCAACGGGTCCCGGGTCTCCCGGTCCATCTTGTTGATAAAGGTGAAGATGGGGATGTGCCGCAGGGCGCAGACCTTGAAGAGCTTGCGGGTCTGGGGCTCCACGCCCTTGGCGCCGTCAATGACCATCACGGCACTGTCGGCGGCCATCAGTGTGCGGTAGGTGTCCTCGGAGAAATCCTGGTGGCCCGGGGTGTCCAGAATGTTGATGCAAAAGCCGTCGTGCTGAAACTGCATGACGGAGGAGGTGACGGAAATGCCGCGCTGCTTTTCAATTTCCATCCAGTCGGAGGTGGCGGCCTTGGCACGTTTGCCCTTGACCTCGCCGGCCTGGGCGATGGCTCCGCCGTAGAGCAGGAACTTTTCGGTCAGAGTGGTTTTACCGGCGTCCGGATGAGAGATGATGGCAAAGGTGCGCCGGCGTGAAATTTCAGAACGAAGATCAGACATGAAACGCTCTCCTCATGCAGCAAATCTAAATCGTAAAAAAGAGACAGCCATACGGCTGTCTCTTTTTCTGGTGGAGACGAAGAGGATCGAACTCTCGACCTTACGGATGCGAACCGTACGCTCTCCCAGCTGAGCTACGCCCCCATTTACCACTGATGTCCAGCGGCAAAAGATATTATACCATAATTTTTCCCTTTGTAAAGCATATTTTTTTCGGAAAAGCAAAAATTTTTGGTTGATAAATTTCACGGCGTATAGTAAAATGGATAAGCTATGAAAAAGTCCTCCGCATGCAGCTGCGGAGCCGGTCTCGCGCAATGGATGCCCGCGAACCATGTCAGGCGGGGAACCGAGCAGCATTAAGCGGGATGTTCCATGTGCCGCGAGGGCGCCGGTTCCGCAGCTGCATACGGAGGACTTCGTTTTCTTTCCGGGAGGTGTGTCATGTACCAGGCGCTGTACCGCAAATGGCGGCCCAAGACGTTTTCTGATGTCATCGGCCAGTCCCATATCACCCAGACCCTGAAAAAGCAGGTGGCGGAGGGGCGGACCTCTCATGCCTACCTGTTTACCGGCACTCGGGGAACCGGAAAGACCACCTGCGCCAAAATCCTGGCCAAGGCTGTCAACTGTGAGCATCCGGTGGATGGGGACCCCTGCTGCCAGTGTGCCAGCTGCCAGGGAATCGAAAACGGCAGCTTCCTGGATGTACTGGAGCTGGACGCCGCCTCCAATAACGGCGTGGATCAGGTGCGGGCGCTGCGGGATGAGGCCATCTATTCCCCCGCCAATGTGAAAAAGCGGGTCTATATTGTGGACGAGGTCCATATGCTCTCCACGCCGGCGTTCAACGCCCTTTTAAAGATTCTGGAAGAGCCGCCGGAACATCTGATGTTCATTCTGGCCACTACGGAGCTCCACAAGGTGCCGGCCACCATTTTGTCCCGGTGCCAGCGCTTTTCCTTTAAGCGCATCACGCCCCAGGATATTGCATCCCGCCTGACATACGTGGCCGGGCAGGAGGGCATTGCCCTGGCACCTGACGGGGCAGAACTACTCAGCCGCCTGGCGGACGGCGCACTGCGGGACGGACTGAGCCTTCTGGATCAGTGTGCTGCCGCGGGGGGCACCATCGATGCAGCGGCTGTGCTGGAGGTGCTGGGGCTTGCAGGAAATCTCCAGACGGCCCGGCTGATGGAGCAGATTTTGAACCGGGATGCAAAAGCGGCCCTGCTGCAGTTGAATCAGCTTTACAGCGGCGGCAAGGATGTAGGCGCCGTACTGGGAGAGCTGAGCACGCTGGTCCGGGATCTGCTGCTGCGGCGGACGGCCCCGGAAGGCGGCGCGGCGCTGCTCTCCGGCGGATATGACAGCGCCACGCTGGACAAGCTGGGGAAGGATGTATCTGCGGTCCGGCTGATTTATCTGGCAACTACCCTGCAAAAGACCACCGCTGATCTTTATTACAGCTCCAATCGCCGCACGGACGCGGAGCTGTGCCTGCTGCGGCTGTGCGATGAGTCCCTCTCCGGGGACCTGACGGCCCTGGAGGCCCGGATTCAGCGGCTGGAGGAGGGCGTCGCCCGTGGACAGCTGATTCACGGTGCCGTTGCCAAAAGTGGTGAGACAGCAAAGCTGCACCGGGAAGCGCCGGCTCCCAAAGCGTCCCGGGAAGGGACTGCTGAAACCCCGGAGCAGAGTCCGGTTTCCGAGGCGCCAGCCCCGGCGGTGGATGAGCCCCCCTGGGAGGAGCCGCCGCTGCCGGAAGAGCCGCCCATGCCGGAGGATCTGGGACGGCGGATCTTTGAAGTTCCGGAGGACCTGCCCGCTGTAAAGGCTGGAGGCAGACAGACGACCGCTGCGCCAACCGCCCCGAAAGCGGCCCCGCCTGCTGCTGTGGCAGGAGACGGAAACTGGTGGCGGGCTCTGGCGGAGAACTGTAAAGGGCGTCTGCCGCCCATGTATCGGGCGTTCCTGGATATGTGTACCGGAGCGCTTTCCGGCGACCTGCTGACGGTTTACGCACCGGATGATATCACTCTGGGCCGGCTGGAAAACGACCGGGTGAAGAGCGCCCTGTGCGAGGAGGCGGAAAGGGCCTCCGGGGTCAGTATCCGGCTGATGTTCCAGGTAGGGGAGCCGCCGAAGGCATCGCCCCAAAAGAACTTGCAGAATCTGCTGAAGTTCGGCAGCCAGTTCGACAACATTCAAATCAAATAACCACATTATATTATATAAGGAGAGAATCACTATGGGATACAGCGCACGCCGCGGATTTACCAGCGGCAGTATGAGACCCACCGGCGCCCAGCGTCAGGCGGAGATGCAGCAGAAAATCCAGGAGATGCAGGCCAAGATGACTGCCGCTCAGGATGAAGTGGAGGCCCGGGAGTTCACCGCCAGCGTCGGCGGCGGTGTGGTAGAGGCCAAGGTCAACGGCAAGAAGGAAGTCCTGGCGCTGACCATCAAGCCTGAGGCCGTGGACCCGGAGGATGTGGAGATGCTTCAGGACCTGGTGGTCTCCGCCGTCAATGAGGCGCTGCGCCAGGCCAATGACGCCATGGAGCAGAGCATGAACGACATTACCGGGGGATTGAACCTGGGTGCGTTCGGCCTGTAAAGCATTTTCAAGAGCCGCTCCGCCGCTGTGCGGGGCGGCTTTTGTCATAAAAAGCGGAGCCCCAAAAAAATCTTCAAAATTTCATGAAAAACAGAGAAATTCCTCTTGACAGCAGAGGCTTTTTCTTTTATTATAAGTAAGTCCGCGGCAGAGGAAAGACCCTGCCCGCGGAACTGCGATGAACCGGGAGATTGCTCCGAATGGAGGTAACTTCCGGGGAGTATGTCCGATAATCGGGCGGCTGAGAAGGAATCTGTACGTTGCGTAGATCGCTGCGCCATGTTTGGATACCGGCCGTTGTGAGACGCCGGTATTTTTCATGAGCTGGAATGATACGCACGGTTAAGCGTATAGAAAAATTCTCTCGCCGTAGGTCGTCGAGACTGCGTGAAACTACCTACGAAATCAGGAGGAAACAAACCATGGCAGCACAGAAAGAAATGATCCGCATCCGTTTGAAGGCCTATGACCACCAGGTCATCGACCAGAGTGCAGAGAAGATCGTCGAGACCGCCAAGCGCACCGGCGCTGAGGTTTCCGGCCCCATCCCTCTGCCCACCAAGAAGGAAATCGTCACCATCCTGCGGGCCGTCCACAAGTACAAGGACAGCCGTGAGCAGTTTGAGCGCCGCACCCACAAGCGCCTGATCGACATCACCAAGTCCTCCCCCAAGACGGTCGAGGCTCTGATGGCTCTGGAGCTGCCTGCCGGCGTTGAGATCGAGATCAAGCTGTAAAAGACGGTTTTCCACATCAATTGTTTGCTGTCCATGTCCGCCGACTTGCGAGGCGGACGGGTCATGTCGGCAGAGCAATGCGCCTGGGGACCCAACCCCGCCGTATCTAAGCCGACCAATAACCTTTAAGGAGGAACATACATGAAAGCAATCATCGGCAAAAAAGTGGGCATGTCTCAGATTTTTGACGAGAACGGCCATGTGATCCCCGTCACGGTTATCGAGGCGGGCCCCTGCGTGGTCACTCAGAAGAAGACTTCCGAAAAGGAAGGCTACGAGGCTGTCCAGCTGGGCTATGAGGACATTGCCGAGCGCAAGCTGTCCAAGCCCGAGATGGGCCACCTGAACAAGGCTGGCGTGTCTCCCAAGAAGTATCTGCGCGAATTCAACCTGGAGAATGCTGCTGAGCTGAACATCGGCGACACTGTCAAGGCTGATACCTTTAAGGTAGGCGATTTCGTGGACGTGACCGGCATCAGCAAGGGCCACGGCTACGCTGGCGTCATCAAGCGCCACGGCGCTCACCGCCTGAAGGAAACCCACGGTACCGGCCCTGTGCACCGGCACGCGGGTTCCATGGGTTCTTCCACCGATCCCTCCAAGATCTTCAAGGGCAAGATCGGTGCCGGCCACATGGGCGTTGAGCAGGTCACCATCCAGAACCTGAGCGTCGTCAAGGTTGACCCCGAGCTGAATATGCTGGTGGTCTGCGGTGCCATCCCTGGCCCCAAGGGCGGCCTCGTGACCATCAAGTCCACCGTCAAGGTCCACAAGGTCAAGCAGGCCGGCGCTGACATCAGCAAGAACCCGCAGAAGGCTTCCGGCCGCAACCCGCAGAAGGCCTCCGCAAGAAATAAGTAAGAAAGGGGTGCTTAAATAATGTCTTCCATTAAAGTTTTGAACATGGCCGGCGCTGAGGTCGGCTCCATGGAACTGAACGACGCCATCTTCGGCATCGAGCCCAACAAGACCGTCGTCCACGAGGTCGTCAAGAACCACCTCGCCAACTGCAGACAGGGCACCCAGAGCGCTCTCACCCGCGCTGAGGTTTCCGGCGGTGGCCGTAAGCCCTGGCGTCAGAAGGGCACCGGCCACGCCCGTCAGGGCAGCACCCGTGCTCCCCAGTGGACTCACGGCGGCATCGTGTTTGCCCCCAAGCCCCGGGATTACAGCTACGTGCTGAACAAGAAGGTCAAGCGCCTGGCGCTCAAGTCCGTCCTCTCCGCCAAGGTGGCTGAGGGCAAGCTGATCGTGATCGACTCCATCAAGATGGACGCAATCAAGACCGCTGACTTCCGCAAGTTCCTGAACGCTGTCAACTGCGACGGCAAGGCCGTTGTGGTGACCCCCGCTGTTGATACGGTTGTCGTCAAGAGCGCCCGGAACATCCCCGGTGTCCTGACCACTCCCGCCAACAACCTGAATGTCTACGACATCATCAACGCCCAGTACCTGGTGGCAGATCAGGCCGCCCTCGCAAAAATCGAGGAGGTGTACGCATAATGGCTACCGCATATGACATCATCATCCGGCCCGTCATCACCGAGCGTGCCATGTCCGGCGCCGCCGATAAGAAGTACGTCTTCGAGGTGGCCAAGGACGCTGGCAAGGTCGAGATTAAGAAGGCCGTTGAGGAGATCTTCGGTGTGAAGGTCGCCTCCGTCAACACCCTGACCATGCGCGGCAAGGAAAAGCGCATGGGCGCCGGCCGTCCCGGCATGACCAAGACCTGGAAGAAGGCTTACGTGCAGCTGACGGCGGATTCCAAGACCATCGAGTTCTTCGAGAGCATGGTCTGATCAACGGAAGGAGTGTAAAGCGTAATGTCTATCAAAACTTTTAAGCCGACGACCCCTTCCAGACGTCAGATGACGGTCTCCGGGTTTGACGGCATCGATAAGAAGGCCAAGCCCGAGCCCAGCCTGACGGTTCCTCTGAAGAAGTCCTCCGGCCGCAACAGCTATGGCCGCATCACCGTCCGTCATCGCGGCGGCGGCAACAAGCGTAAGTACCGCATCATCGACTTCAAGCGCGACAAGCAGGACATGTTTGCCACTGTGCTGCGCCTGGAGTATGACCCCAACCGCAGCGCCAACATTGCTCTGCTGGAGTATGAGGACGGCGAGCGCCGCTACATTCTGGCTCCCGTGGGCCTGAATGCCGGCGACAAGGTGGAGGCCGGTGCCAACGCCGATATCAAGGTCGGCAACGCTCTGCCCATCGCCAACATCCCCGTTGGTACCATCATCCACAACATCGAGCTGCATCCCGGCAACGGTGCTCAGCTGGTCCGTGCCGCCGGCGTGTCTGCTCAGCTGATGGCAAAGGAGGGCGGCGACGCCCAGATCCGGATGCCCTCCGGTGAGGTCCGTATTGTGCGCACCAACTGCATGGCCACCATCGGCCAGGTCGGCAACATCGAGCACGAGAACATCAACATCGGCAAGGCCGGCCGGAAGCGTCACATGGGTTGGCGTCCCACCGTCCGCGGCTCTGTCATGAACCCCAATGACCACCCCCACGGCGGCGGCGAGGGCCGCGCTCCTGTCGGCCGTCCCGGCCCTGTGACTCCTTGGGGCAAGCCCGCTCTGGGTTACAAGACCCGCAAGGGCAAGAACCCCACCAATAAGTTCATTGTGAAGCGTCGCAACGAGAAGTAAGGGAGGCAAGTCAATATGAGCAGATCCATTAAAAAAGGCCCGTATGTTGCCCCTGAGCTTCTGAAGCGGGTCGAGGAAATGAACGCCAAGAACGAGAAGAAGGTCCTGAAGACCTGGAGCCGCAGCTCCACCATCTTCCCCGCCTTCGTCGGTCATACCATCGCTGTCCACGACGGCCGCAAGCACGTGCCCGTCTATATCCAGGAGGATATGGTCGGCCACAAGCTGGGTGAGTTCGCTCCCACCCGCACCTTCCGCGGCCATCGGAAAGATTCTTAATTGAAGGAGGATGCAGAACATGGAAAAGAAAGAAGCCAAAGCGTATCTGCGCTATGTCCGCATCGCTCCCCGCAAGGTTCAGATCGTCTGCGATCTGATCCGCGGCAAGGACGCCGGCACTGCCATGGCCGTCCTGATGCAGACCCCCAAGGCCGCCTCTGAGCCTCTGATGAAGCTCCTCAAGAGCGCTGTGGCCAATGCCGAGAATAACTTCGGCATGGACCCCGCCAAGCTGGTGGTGTCCGAGGTGTTCGCCACTCCCGGCCCCATCCTGAAGCGGATGATGCCCCGGGCTCAGGGCCGCGCCTATCGTATTAACAAGCGCACTTCTCACGTCACCCTCGTTGTGACGGAAAAGGCATAAAAGAGGGAGGAGACAGTTTATGGGACAGAAAGTAAATCCCCACGGCCTGCGCGTGGGTGTCATCAAAGACTGGGATTCCCGTTGGTATGCCAGTGAAGAGAAGGTCGGCGATCTGATCGTCGAGGATCAGAAGATCCGCAAGTACCTGAAGAAGACCCTGTACGGCGCCGGTATCCCCAAGATCGAGATCGAGCGGAGCGCTGACACCGTCACCGTTTATCTGCACTGCGCCCGCCCCGGTATGGTCATCGGCAAGGGCGGCGAGCAGATCGAGCAGTATCGCCTCGCCGTTGAGAAGCTCATCGGCAAGAAGGTGAAGCTGAACATCGTCGAGGTCCGCAACCCCGACATGAACGCTCAGCTGGTTGCCGAGAATATTGCTCAGCAGCTGGAGAAGCGTATCTCCCATCGCCGCGCCATGAAGAACGCCATGGCCCGCGCCATGCGCGCCGGTGCCAAGGGTGTCAAGATCTGCTGCTCCGGTCGTCTGGGCGGCCGTGAGATCGCCGGCGTTGAGCACTATCACGAGGGCACCATCCCCCTGCAGACCATCCGCGCCGACATCGAGTACGGCTTCGCGGAGGCTGCCACCACCTTCGGCCGCATTGGCGTGAAGGTGTGGATCTACAAGGGCGAGGTCCTCTCCCAGACTCTGCGTACCACTCCCCGCACCATGGACACCTCCAAGCCCTATCAGGAGCGTCGTGAGCGTCGTCCCCGCCGTGACGGCGACCGTCGGGGCGGCTACGGTGACCGCCGTCAGGGCGGCTTCAACCGCGACCGTCAGGGTGGTTTCAACCGTGGCCAGGGCCGTCCCCAGGGCGGTTTCCGGTCCAACAACAACACCAGCCGTCCGGCTGCTCCCGCAGCCCCCGCTAAGGAAGGAGGAGCCCAGTAATGCTTCTGCCGAAGAGAGTTAAGTATCGCCGTGTGCACCGCGGCCGGATGACCGGCAAGGCCACCCGCGGCAATACCATTACCTACGGTGAGTTTGGCCTGCAGGCCACTGAGCCCGCCTGGATCACCAGCAATCAGATCGAGGCCGCTCGTATCGCCATGACCCGTTACACCAAGCGTGGTGGTCAGGTCTGGATCAAGATTTTCCCCGACAAGCCCGTGACCAAGAAGCCCGCTGAGACCCGCATGGGTTCCGGTAAGGGTTCTCCCGAGTTCTGGGTTGCTGTGGTGAAGCCCGGCCGTGTCATGTTCGAGATTGCCGGCGTTTCTGAAGAAGTTGCCCGCGAGGCGCTGCGTCTGGCCAGCCACAAGCTGCCCATCAAGACGAAGATCATCGCCCGCACCGAGGAAGCAGGTGAGTAAGATGAAGGCAAGTGAAATTCGTACCATGACTCCCGAGCAGCTCAACGAGAAGCTGGCGGGTCTGAAAAAGGATTTGTTTTTCCTGCGCATGCAGCACGCAACCAATCAGCTGGACAATCCCCTGAAGATCCGGGAGACCAAGCATGATATTGCCCGAGTCAAGACCATGTTGCGTGAAAAGGAGCTCCAGGCCGGGGCTTCCGACAAGCAGTGAGAAGGAGGTAAGGAACAATGAACGAAGAGAAGAGAACTTCCTCCCGTAAGACCCGGGTCGGTAAGGTCGTTTCCGACAAGATGGATAAGACCGTTGTGGTCGCCATCGCTGACCGCGTGGCCCATCCCCTGTACAAGAAGATCGTCGGCCGCACCTACAAGCTGAAGGCTCATGACGAGCAGAATGCCTGCGGCATCGGCGATACCGTGAAGGTCATGGAGACCCGCCCCCTGTCCAAGGACAAGCGTTGGCGCGTGGTCGAGATCATTGAAAAAGCGAAGTAAGGAGGTGCCGCAGTATGATTCAGCAGGAAACTTTTCTGAAGGTTGCCGATAATACCGGCGCCAAGGAGATTAAGTGCATCCGTGTCCTGGGCGGCTCCAAGCGGAAGTTCGGCAACATCGGCGATGTGATCGTGGCTTCTGTCCGCAAGTCCACTCCCGGCGGCACTGTGAAGAAGGGCGAGGTTGTCAAGGCCGTCATCGTCCGCAGCGCTAAGGGCGTCCGTCGTGCCGACGGCACCTATGTCCGCTTCGACGACAATGCCGCCGTCCTGATCAAGGACGACAAGAACCCCAGAGGCACCCGTATCTTCGGGCCTGTGGCTCGCGAGCTGCGTGACAAGGATTACATGAAGATCCTGTCCCTCGCCCCCGAAGTGATTTGAGGAGGGCAACGAAATGGCTATGAACATTAAGAAGGGCGATACCGTTGTCGTCCTGTCCGGTAAGGACAAGGGTAAGCAGGGCAAGGTGCTGGGCACCGTTCCCGGCTCCCTGAAGGTGGTTGTGGAAGGCATCAATATGGTGACCTGCCACGTCAAGCCCCGCAAGCAGGGCGAAGAGGGCGGCATCATGAAGCGTGAAGCTGCCATCGCTTCCTGCAAGGTGCAGGTGGTATGCCCCAAGTGCAACAAGGGCACCCGCATCGCCCACAAGATTGAGGGCGGCAAGAAGACCCGCGTGTGCAAGCACTGCGGCGCCGAGCTGTAAGAAAGGAGAGCTGACAAATGGCTGCTAGACTGAAAGAAAAGTACACCGCCGAAGTCGCTCCCGCTCTGATGAAGCAGTTCGGCTACAAGAGCGTCATGCAGATCCCCAAGATCGACAAGGTTGTCGTGAACGTGGGCTGCGGTGAGGCTCGTGAGAATTCCAAGGTCCTGGAGAATGTGGTGAGCGATCTGAGCCAGATCACCGGCCAGAAGCCCATCATCACCCGGGCCCGCAAGTCCATCGCTAACTTCAAGCTGCGTGAGGATATGCCCATCGGTGCTAAGGTCACTCTGCGCGGCGACAAGATGTGGGAGTTCCTGGACCGCCTGTTCAACGTGGCCCTGCCCCGCGTGCGTGACTTCTCCGGCATCAACCCCAACGCCTTCGATGGCCGCGGCAACTACTCCCTGGGCATCAAGGAGCAGCTGATCTTCCCCGAGATCGAGTACGACAAGATCGACAAGATCCGCGGCATGGATGTGGTCATCTGCACCACCGCGCACACCGATGAAGAGGCCCGCGTCCTGCTTGAGCAGGTCGGCGCTCCCTTCGCCCGCTAAGGAGGAAGAGACAAATGGCGAAGAAATCCATGATCCTGAAGCAGCAGCGGCCTGCCAAGTATTCCACCCGGAAGTACAACCGCTGCAAGCTCTGCGGCCGTCCCCATGCTTATCTGCGTGACTATGGTGTGTGCCGTATCTGCTTCCGGGAGCTGGCCTACAAGGGCGAGATTCCCGGTGTCCGCAAGGCCTCTTTCTAAGAGCCCGGACGTAACTACTTTTGTAGCCGAGAGCTTTTGATATGGAGCTCTGGTGATAACGGATGGCGAAAGGTCATGACCAATTGGGCACCACGCGCGAGCGGACTGCTCCATTGGCCATGATACCTCGCTGCCGGAGCGGACCTCTTTGAGGCCGCAACTCTAAAATAGGAGGATTTATTATGCATATCACCGATCCTGTTGCGGATATGCTCACCCGCATCCGCAACGCCAACAGTGCAAAGCACGAGTCTGTGGACGTCCCCGCTTCCAACATGAAGAAGAGCATCGCTCAGATCCTGCTGGACGAGGGCTATATCAAGAACTTCCAGGTGATCGACGACGGCCTGCAGGGCATGATCCACATCACCCTGAAGTACAACGCCGGCAAGGAAAAGGTCATCTCTGGCCTGCGCCGCGTTTCCAAGCCCGGTCTGCGCGTTTACGTGGGCGCCGATGAGCTGCCCCGGGTGCTGCGTGGTCTGGGTATCGCTATCATCTCTACGTCCAAGGGCGTCATGACCGACAAGAAAGCCCGCGAGCTGCATGTCGGCGGCGAAGTCCTGGCGTTCGTCTGGTAAGGAGGGTATTTGAACAATGTCTAGAATTGGCAGAATGCCCATTACCGTTCCCGCCGGCGTGACTGTGAGCATTGCCGATGGTAATGTGGTGACCGTGAAGGGACCCAAGGGCGAACTGGTGCGCGCACTGCGCCCTGAGATGATCATTAAGCAGGAAGGCACTACGATCACCGTGGACCGTCCTTCCGATGACAAGCTGCACCGCAGCCTGCATGGCCTGACCCGCACCCTGCTGCACAACATGATCGTTGGTGTGACCGACGGCTTCAGCAAGGAGCTGGAGGTCAACGGTGTTGGTTACCGTGTGGCCAAGGAGGGCAAGAACCTGGTTATGAACCTGGGCTTCTCTCATCAGGTGATCGTTTCTGAGATCGAGGGCATCACCATTGATGTTCCCGCTCCCAATAAAATTGTAATCCGCGGATGCGACAAGCAGGCCGTCGGTCAGTTAGCTG
>OOBW01000424.1_pt1 | contig 32807 bp, 31 predicted proteins | sample 1671701 | NCBI WGS metagenome assembly OOBW01 (sample SAMN06348183, study PRJEB24527) | human gut metagenome | biome: human gut; feature: ankylosing spondylitis patient; material: feces | host: Homo sapiens | place: China | collected 2015-10 | reverse complement strand
GGTCGTCGTTGTTTTCAGCGTGGATGCCGTCCTTGCCTGAGGTGATGGAGAAAGTTCCACCGGCAATGGCGATGCTGTCTTTTCCGGACAAGCCGTGGCTGACAGAGGTTATGGCATAACTGCCTCCGGTGACCACCAAATCGTCCTTGGATACCACGCCATGGCCGGCTTGGGCATTGAGGGTCAGGCTGCCGGAACCGTTGAGGGTCAGATCAGTCTTGGCAAAAATGACGGCGTCGATGTTGTTGTCATCTATGGCCGCATACTCCCCACCGTTGACCAGGGTGTTTTCTGTTCCATCCGCCAAAGTGACAAAGACCTTATCTGCCATCGGGGCGTAGATGGCGGCGGAGGTGCTGCTGGTGATATCTGCCCCTTTGAGGACCAGCTGCACTTTGTCAGTCTCTCCGGCGTTTACCACGATCTGGCCGTCGGTGAGGGTACCGGAGATAAGGTAGACGCCTTCTGCTCCAATGATGATCTGGCTGCCATCTACAGTGACAGAGTCAGAAGCACAGAAAGCGGTGTCGCCGCTGAGCTGGATGGGGATGGCCGTACTCTCATCATAGGTGCCCTCCAGATCCCGGTCACTGAAGAGACTGGTGGTGTCGATGGTAGATGATACTATGGTGACCGTCGTTTCTTCGGAAGAGGTACCCTCTGCGGTGGAGGATTCCTCGCCGGTGTGCTGTGTTCCACAGCCGCTGAGGGCCAGCAGGGCGCACAGCAGGGTGGCGGTGAGTCTGCAGATTGTTCTTTTCATATGAGGTAGTCTCCTTTTTACAAAGCAGCGGCGGCACTTTCGCGGTGACCCAAAGAGATCTCCAAATTTCCATTGCGCAGCCGCAGCTGGTCGATAAAATGCTTTTCCAGAGCCGGATCTTTCAGTGTCAGGTCATAGGTCAACTTAAAAAGGCTGCCCATATTGGAGGTCTTTACCTGGGTGAGGGAGTAACAGCGAGTGTACTGGGCAAGGATGGGGTCAAATACCCCGGCGTAATCCAAATCCTCCGGGATGGTGATATGGAGGGTGCGTTCCGGAGCACTGCTCGCCCCAGTGTGCAGAGTGGCTGCGTTATAGAGCATCATAGCAGTGCCCAAAATCAAGGTGAACAAAGCACCATAGCCCAGATAACCCATGCCGGTAATGAGCCCAGCCCCCATGGCTACAAACAGTGCGCCGATCTCCCGGGCGGAACCGGGAGCAGAACGGAAACGCACCAGATTGAAAGCTCCAGCCACCGCCACACCGGTTCCAACGTTGCCGTTGACCATCAGGATGACCACGCATACCACGGCGGGCAAAATGGCCAGAGTGACTAGAAGACTCCGACTGAATTGGGAGCGCCATACCGTCATGGCGCACAGCAGCAGTCCTAAAAGCAAGGATACCCCGATACACAGCAGGAAGTCCTGGAGCGCAATGGTATCAGTGAGTGCTGTGTCAAACAGTCCGTGAAAAAACATATCAAGCATATTTGCGGTCTCCTCTCTGCCTGGTGAGCAGGATGTTTTGATAAACCGTGCCGTATTTGGAAAACGAAGTCTTGAAAATACGCTGGTCCGATAGGATATGGGCCATCCAGAGGGGCAGGCCCCCACCCACTTTCAGTTCCATGAGTACTTGTCCGGGAGGCAGAATGGGGATACCCCAGGTATCGGAATCCAGGGTCAGATCATCCTGGCGATATCGAATGTCCGTATCAAAGGTTACACGAAAGTCCGTGTCTTCTGCGCCGTGAAATGCATCCCGCTCATAGGAGAGGAACACGGCGGGACGCAGCGTTTGATAAAAATCCATGGCGTAAGCCAGTTCTCTGCCGATCTGACTGTCCGGCCATGATTGCCTGCCTGCGATGCAGTCCAGCGCCTGTTTTTGCGAAATGGAGATGCGGCGCTTATATACCACTGAGCGGTACTTTTTTTTCAGCTCCACAAAAACCTTGTCCGTTTCTGTCGCACGGTCGTAGCTGCGGACCCGAATCTTTTCCTTATAAACGGGCCGTTCTAAACTGCGGCGTATGAGGCGAAAATCGGGCGTGTCCAGGTAGAGGTTACGGATGGAGCTGTGACTGTACACATCAGGTACCATGTTTCCTTCCATGGCGTTCAGCAGGACCTGCTGCTGGGAAAGAGTCAGAAGATATTTGTATTCATACCGCTGAAAGGTCAATTGATTTTGCACGGTCAGGGCCTCCTTGTCTGGTAGTCATAAGGCAAGTGTAAAAAACAAACCCTAATTGGAGTTAAAAGAAAAAAACTTTTTGGCTAGACTCTTGAACCTGTGCTAAACTTTTAATTAGAGTTAAGGCAGTGGCGGTATACTTACCATAACATGGAAAGAGAGAGGGCGATAAGATGCGAATTTTGTTGGCAGAGGATGAGCGTTCCTTATCCCGGGCAGTGACCGCTCTGCTGGAGAAACATCATTACTCTGTTGATGCAGTGCACGATGGAGAAGACGCTCTGGCTTATTTGGGGACAGGCAATTATGACGGAGTGATTCTGGATATTATGATGCCGAAGCTGGACGGCCTAGAGGTGCTGCGGCAGCTGCGGCAGCGGGGAAATCCTGTCCCAGTGCTGCTTCTCACCGCAAAGTCGGAAGTGGAAGACAAGGTGACTGGCTTGGACATGGGGGCCAACGACTATCTGACCAAGCCGTTTTCCACCGATGAGCTAATGGCCCGTATCCGGGCCATGACTCGTAGCCAGGCGGGAGGCCAGGTGACCAGCTGCCTTACTTTGGGCAACATCACTCTGAATCAGTCCTCTTTTGAGCTCTCTTCTCCTCATGGAAGCTTTCGTCTGGCTAACAAGGAGTATCAAATGATGGAACTGCTGCTACGTAATCCCCGACAGCTCATTCCTACTGAGCGGTTTCTGGAGCGGATCTGGGGCTATGACAGCGAGGTGGAGCTGAATGTTGTGTGGGTGTACATCTCCTATCTGCGGAAAAAGCTGACTGCCCTCCAAGCCAATATTCAGATCAAGGCCACCCGGAATGCGGGCTATTCCCTGGAGGAACGGGCATGATCAAACGCCTCCGCAGAAAGTTCATTGTTGCCTGCATGGTTTCCCTGGCCATTGTACTGACCGTGATCCTGGGGGGCGTCAACCTGATGAGTTATTATAAGGTGATCTCCGATGCGGATGCCGTTTTGACACTGTTGGATGCCAACGGCGGAGCCTTTCCTAAGACCCGCGGCGGACAAGAGGAGAAGTCAGAGGGGAACATTCCGCCCGAAAGTGCTCCGGTGGGGAAGAAGGACCCATTTGGTCAGCGAGGTATGTCTCCGGAGACCCCCTATGAGTCCCGCTTTTTCTCTGTGCTGTTAGGAGGGGAGGGGCAGGTACTTCAAATTGATACGGGGCAGATTGCCGCAGTGGACGAAAAAGAAGCGACGGGCTATGCCCAGAGCGTATACGCTTCCGGTCACAGCTCTGGATTTTGGGGGAATTACCGCTATCGCATGTGTGAGGACGAGCAGGGCAGTCTGATTATTTTTCTGGACTGTGGCCGAAGTCTTTCCTCGTTTCGCACGACTTTGATTGCCAGTGTGCTGTTGGCAATATTAGGGCTGCTATCCGTACTGGTACTGCTGCTGATCCTGTCCAAACACATTGTCCGACCGGTGGCTGAGAGCTATGAAAAACAAAAGCAGTTTATTACCGATGCCGGTCACGAGCTGAAGACCCCCATGACCGTTATTAGCGCCGACGTCGATCTGGCGGAGATGGAGTGCGGAGAGAACCAGTGGCTCTCCGACATCCGCCGCCAGGCCCAGCGTCTCACCGACCTCACCAATGATCTGATCTATCTCTCCCGCATGGAGGAGGAGCAGCCCAAGCTCCAGATCATTGACTTTCCCCTTTCCGATGTGACCGAGGAGATGGCACAATCCTTCCAGGCCCTTGCCAAAAGTCAGGAGAAGGACTTTTTCATTTATATCCAACCTATGCTTTCCTTCATCGGGGACGAAAAAGCTATCCGACAGCTTCTGTCTATCCTACTGGACAACGCGTTGAAGTACTCCCCTGCGGGAGGGCGGCTGGAACTGCGATTGGAGAAGCAGGGGCGAACGGTCCTGCTTACGATATCCAATACTTCAGCCCAGCCAGTGGAACAAAATAAACTGGCCCACCTCTTTGACCGCTTTTACCGCACAGACCAGTCCCGCAGCAGCCAGACAGGAGGCTATGGCCTGGGTTTGTCCATCGCCAGGAGTATTGTACTGGCTCATAATGGAAAGATCCGAGCGGAAAGTCCGGATGGGCAAATACTGACGGTTATCATTCATTTACCTACATGATTTTTAATTATAATTATGGCTGCGCTTTGATCCTAAAAGCAGAAGTACACATCAAAGATCATAGATCGAAAGAAAGTCTGTCTTACGGATAATATGAATCATTTGGACACATTGACTGAGATGGAAAAGATTTTGACGAGAAGAACGCCGTGAATCAGCAGTCAAACTCCACAGAGTCCGCATGTCTCTGGTACTGGGGGCGGCCTTGCTTGGAGAAATCTTTGCCAGGCTCTATGGAGTTAACCAGTTATTGCGCCAGGAGGAGAACGTGATTTTCCCCGAAAGCGGCACTTCCAACACAGCGGTGCAGTTGGCCCTTCCTGATTCAACATTTGGTACGGCATGAACGTAGCGAATTCCACCGCCGCTTTGCCCAGTGTGGCAGCTATTACAAACCTCTTCTTTCAGAAAGTCCAAAACTTCTTGAACAGTTTGGTCTCATCGATGTGAGCCAGACTCAATTGGAGGAGACTACCAGTTGTGGTTAGTAAAGAAGATAAAAAATTCGACGATTGCAACTGTTCGCAGCATCTGGTCGGTGACAGGGGAGCAGAGGTTAGCACGGATTGGAGATATGTACCATTAAAATGGAATAGAAATAAATATGAAATACGCCCATACAACAAGCACAAGTGCTTTTGTATGGGCGTATTTACCTACATCATGAGAAATTGTCCTAGAAGGCAAGGATAAAGTTTGATTTCCCAGCGGACTTAAGTTCGGTCAACAGCTGTGGTAGGATTATAACTTTCACGATCATTTTGCCGTTTTCGGTTCAAGTAAATATAAAATCCAACATTTAAAATAATGCCAACTGCCGTAGATGCTGGAGCGGCAAGACCAATCTTGGTCAGGCTGGCGTTGGGCTGGATGCTCATAAAGTACGCAAGAGGAAGGCGGACCAGGAGGGTTTGAATCAGCCCTTGAACCATGACCCACAGCGTCTTTTGATTTCCGTTGAAGTAACCCACCATGCTGAACAGAACAGCTGTCACAATGGTTTCAGGTGCAAAGCCTTTTAAATATTCAAATCCTTTTTGGATGACGGACACATCTGTAGAAAAGCAGCCGGCAAGCACATCGCCCTTCATCATCACCAAGGCAAAGACCACACAGCCAAATCCGAGCCCCACGCCGATTCCCGTAAACATGGACTGCTTTGCACGCTTTGGATTGCCTGCTCCCACATTCTGGGAGACGAAGGATGCCATGGACTGCATCAGAGCGCTGGGAACCAACATGGCAAAATTGACAATCTTGCTGGCCACGCCATACCCGGAGGATGCTTCCAACCCTAAGCGGTTGACAAAAGCACACAGGGCTAGGAAGGAGAGCTGGGTTAGACACTCCTGTAGGGCCAAGGGCAGGCCAATCTCAAGAAACTTCCGACACTGTGGGTTGAAGCGGAAATTTTCTCGCTTGAGAGTAAAGGGGAGCTTCTTTTTGAGCAGCATCACAACAGCGCACACGACGCTGACAGTCTGGGCAAAGACAGTGGCAAGGGCCGCGCCTGCCGCATCCATGTGAAGTCCGGCCACCAGCAACAGGTCGCCGAAGATATTGACCACGCAGGCTACCAGGACAAAGAGCAGGGGAGACTTGCTGTCGCCCAGCCCTCGAAAAATGGCGGAGAGTACATTATACGCCACGATAAAGAAAATGCCGCTTCCGCAGATTCGTACATAACTCACGGTGAGATCCAGAGACTCTGCCGGTGCCTGCATCAGTACAGAAATCGGCCTGGCCAAACATACCAACAGAATACACAAGCCCACAGAGATCAGTGCGAATACGAGGGCTGCTCCGCCGAGGACAGGCCCGATTTGTTCGGGTTTCTTTTCCCCCAAATACCGCGCGATCAAAACGGTAACGCCCATGGCGAGCTGTGTCACCACAAAAGTGACCAGATTCAAAACCTGGCTTCCGGTGGAGACGGCGGAAAGCCCGGACGTGGAACCGAACCGTCCCACCACCAACAAGTCAACAGCTCCGTAAGCGGCTTGCAAAATCAGAGCTCCAAGAATGGGAACCATGAACCAGAACAGCTTTTTTAAAATGCTGCCCTGAGTAAAATCAGCCTTTTCTTTAATCAACAGAAATTCTCCTTTCGGACATGACGTGATAGAATCGATCAATCGTTTGGATGGTGCAGTCGGCATCTGCCTGGGAAATATCACTCAGAAACGGTGCCAGCCGATTAAAATACTGCTCATTGTATCTTTGAGACAGCTGTTTTCCCGCCTCTGTGATGGAAATATATGTGATACGGCCGTCGCTTGCGGAGCTGTGTTTGCAAAGATATCCCTTGGCCTCCATTTCCTTCACGGTCCGGGTCACACCCGGTCGGGGAATATTCAACGCATCACTGATATCAGACACTTTTACACGAGTGCCTTGTCGTTCCAATGATTCGATGGTATCCAGAAAATGAATATACGATGGTGTGACGCCCTGCGGCAACGCCGGGAGCAAATCCCGAATCCGTTTTGCCTGGTAGAACGCATCAAACATTGTTTTGATCGTTTTAATGTTCATCTGTTTTTCCTCCATATAATTACCGTTGGTAATTATATGGAGGCCTGTCTTGTTTGTCAATCCCCAATTTATATGGGAATCATTTTTGAATTTCAGCAATACCCGGGTGGAAATGTGGTCTTGTGCTTTCCTACACAATGAAGCCATATTTTTGCAGATGTGAGCACAGCGGTAAAAGGGTTCCAAGCGGCATTGAAAGAACGTACACAATGCAAAAATGACCACACCGTCAGGTGTGGCCATTTTTGGACAGCGCAGGAAAAAATGCAGTTTTTGCGTTCTGCTGTTTCAGGAGACCGGCTAAGATTCCAACAAAGGCATCAGTTGATTCCTGCAGATCCATTCATAATTGTACCGGTTTCGGATGATCGTTTTGGCATTCAAACTACGGTCTTCCCGCATCAAGTTGACGATGATCTGCCCGTGCTCTTCATAGTATTCCTTTTCAGAGGGGGCATATTTTTCGTGGGTGTCATATCCGAAGTTTCTCGCGTCCCAACGCATAAAATAAGCGCCCAGCGTATTGCCCAGCTCCTTCAGTGCCGGCACCGCTTCATTCAAAACGAGAAAATTTCCCCTGCTGCCTGCTTCTAACACAGTCAAGCCGAAGGATTCGGAATAGGACGGACAGATAAATAGGTTGGACAGCTGAAACAGCTCAAAAACACCTTGACGGGGAAAACCGTCCGCATATCCAAGATCCGACGTGAAGAGAAGATCCTCCTCGGAGAGCCCAAATCGTTTTCCCTCGGTTCGGATCATTCTTTTGTAGACTGCACTGGGAATATCGGCACTTGGAAAATCACAAAAGACCACCTTGGTGTCCTTTTCGGTTTTGGTTTTGATGGCCCCTGCCAATGCTGCAACTTTTTCAAACCGCTTTCCGGTTGTCAGCCTTGCCGGATAAACGGCCAAGATTTCCGGATGGACAAGATCAAAGTGGTCTGCAATATGCTGCACATCCGGTCCCATGGATGAAATCAGCGGAAGAGTATTATATACCACCGCGCATTTCCCTTCCGGGATATTATACTGCCGGGCTAAGGCGGGAATGCCGGAATAGGTCGGATAAACAAATTTGGTTCGGGGCATGTCTGTAAATCTTGCGGAAAAGGGGGAGACCAGCTCCCGCGGCCGATTTACCGGCAGGGAATGGGTAAATTCCAGAAATCGCACGTGAGGCAGCTCACGCTGCGCTTTCCTGATGGCGATGTTATGAACCAGATGCCAGCCCTGATATAGGATATCGTGCATGATGCAAACATCCACATCTTTCAGGTGCCTTACAAAATCGGCAGCGATCAGGTCGGCCTCCTGAAAAAAGGTTTCATGCACATGACCGGCAGGGGCGGAATAGTCATGCCATGTGATGTTCCTTCCGTTCAGGGTATTGGTGATTTTGACCCATTCAATGTCCTTGCTCAGAAAGATTCCGGTTCGTTCATTGTCAGGGCAGGTTTCACTGACCAAAACCCTGACGGCAACATGGGCATCCAGCAGCATTTTGATTTGATCTGCGACAACATTCACCAGAGAGTATGTGGTGGATAAGCCGGAAAACATGGTCAATATGGCAACTTTCATACAGCAGACACCAGCTCCCTTTTTATGGGTTTTGGCGCAGCAGAACCCTGCTGCGCCAAAACGGTATTACCTGTGCGTACCATCGCACGTGCAATCTTCAAACAGATCCAACTTCTGCTTCAGGACCGTCTCCAGATTTGCAACGGAATTGACCATGGATTCCACGGACTTATTTGCCAGTAAAATCGTCTGGGAGGAGATCTCATCATAAGACAGGATCCGCTGCAGCTTTTCCCCCTCTGCGTTCAGAATATGAGACAGGGCGGCCTGCTGCAATGCAATGGATTCCAGCAGATCCGAAACAGCCTGACTCCGGGGAGCGGGGGCCGCCGTTGTCGTCGTGGTAGTAGATGTGGTGGATGTGGTTGTGGTAGTGGTTGTCGTGGTAGTGGTTGTGGTCGTAGTAGTGGTAGTGGTCGTAGTAGTGGTCGTGCTGGTTGTGGTGCTGGTGGTACTTGTGGTTGAACTAGTAGAGATCACGCAGATCATGGGGTCAGGCAGTTCACCGATGAATAACTCATTATGGCTCTCTGCGTTGCCCGCGAACGTATCAAAGATGATATTGCCGTTGATTTGGCTGTAGGTTGTGGTTGCCGTGGCGAACGGAGCCAGCACAGAACCATAAATGGCGGTGGTACTATTGGACCAGGTCAGAGCCTCCGGATAGTTCCACAAAATTTTTCGGGCGTTTTCCCGGGAAGCCGTGTTTCCGTTCCGGAAAATCTGGTAGCTTCCATATTGGATATTCGTGCCGTCCACATTGATCAGAATAGTGGAATCAATGGGGGCGATGATGTTGATTCCGTTCAGTTGTTCCAGAGATAATCCGGAACCGTAAATATTGGCGCTGTCAAAGTGGAAGACGTTCAGGACCGGGTCCGTACCGGTGAGATTTAGCTGATTGAATAAAACAGTCCCGGTTCCGTTTGCTGTCAGCGTGCGCCAAAAGGCGGACGCGCACTTCAGATATCGCTCCGCTTCCGTAAAGTCGATGGGAGTGCCCGTGATTAGGGCACCATTGGGGTTTCCCATGGTGTAATTGATCGCGGTGCTGCTCGGATTGATGACGGTGTTTCCGCATGCGTTGGAGCCTGCGGATACGTTCAGGTCTCCATCCACAACAAAGGATGGATCGGTGTTGGCCGGCGGCAGTGGGAAAATGCTGGCTCCGACACCGTAGTTGCTCAGTGTTGCGTTGCCGCCTACAGCAACCCGGCCCTCTGCATCTGTGTTGCTCAGGCTCATGTTGCCGAATACGAATACATTATAGTCATTGGCAAAGCCAAAATTGATTGCCATGGGGCGACCTCCTGTACTAGAATGTGAGGTTATCTTGTGTGCATATCAGCGTATGCGTATTGCTTGCCTCAGGTTCTGAAAAAGGCGGGACTTCCCAGGGAAGTCCCGCCTTTGCGATTTCTTTACAGTGCCGCAGGAGGTTCCGCAGCGCCGTCTTCGCACAGACAGCCGTCAAAGGCAGAGAGTTTGGACTGAAGGATCATCTCCAGTCTGGACACAGCGTTCACCATGGATTCCACGGATTTGTTGGTTGCCAGCAATACCTCGGGGGTGGCATCCGGCATCGCCACCATCTTTTGAATCTTTTCTCCCTCAGCATTCAGAATGTGGGACAGTGCGGTCTCTTCCAGAGCGACAGACTCGATGATGTCGGTGACGGCCTGGGCTCTCGTGGTGGTGCTGGGGGTGATAACGGGCATACCCATAATTCAGTAGCTCCTTATTTGGTTATTGAGCGTCTGCTCACAGCATTCTATGCGGCAAAGGGCGGATATGTGACTGCCCAAATGAAATTTATGTTGCCCGGCGGGATTGCTGGGCCACACAAACAAGGGATGCTGCTTCTATTTCAGGGAAAAGCAGATTTTCAGCTGGCATATGCGCAAACTGCATCTGTAAATTCTATGTGAAATAGTGTATAATAAGCGTTAAAATTCATGTTGGAAAGGCGGAACAGCATGGAGGCTCTGAAAGACGGCAAGAACAACTTCCTGACATGTGAGCGGGACTGGGTTTATTTTACTCTGATCTTCGTAGCAGGTTTTTGGGGTGCGTATACGTATTTGCTTCGGGGAAATGTTTTCTGCAATGCCCAAACAGGCAATGTTGTGCTGATGGGACTTGCGCTTGGATCTGCGAAATGGGGCACGGCTCTGTATTATCTGGTCCCGATTTCCGCCTATATTTTGGGGGCCTTCGTGTCCGAGCTTGCTCCCAATCCGCTCAAGCATCGCTTTTACATACGGTGGGATACCGCATTGATGTTCATTGAAATGGCGGCTGTATTGGGGCTGGGATTTCTGCCCGAATCCGCGCCGGAACAGATTTCCCAGGTTGTGATCAACTTTATTGCATCCATGCAGTATAATACGTTCCGGCAGGCGGAGGGCATTCCCGTGGCAACAACGTTTGCCACCAATCACATCCGGCAGATCGGAATTGGCCTTGCAAAAGAGTTCCGGCATCGACGCACCGGAGATAAAACACACCGCCGGAAACTGGCAAAACATTCCCGGATGCTGTTCTTTTTTGCGGTGGGAGCCACAGTGGGAACAGTTTTCTGCCATCTCTTTGTTGGAAAAGCAATTTGGGTAACGATTCTTCCCCTGTGCATTATTTTCGTTACCCTGCTCCATGCGGACTTGACGACAGAGAAGAATAGAGTGGAACAAAAACCGGCGGGGCATTAACAGCCGGAGCTGCGCAGAGGCACGATCCTTTCGGTTTCCCAGAGACAGCGGGAACACCTGTTTTGTGATGATATATGCTTGCTGATGCATTGGAAGAGGATCCAGGGGATTTGTTCAGTGAAGTTTCAGCAGTATATCGAGACTTTCAGAGTTAGAATAAAAGAATTGCTGTAGCATGTTTGGAATTAAGGCAGAAAGCCGAAATATCAAAAATTTACAACGCTAGTATTAACAAAGACCTTTAATGATTTTAGGGAGTTATAAAAAGATGGTAAAAATCCTGTTTGTTTGCCACGGTAATATCTGTAGAAGTCCCATGGCTGAATATGTGATGAAGGACCTGGTGCGGCGTGCAGGGCTGGAAGCCCAATTTGAGATTGGATCTGCGGCAACCAGCACAGAGGAGATCGGAAATCCGGTTTATCCGCCTGCGAGACAAAAGCTGGCAGAGCATGGAATCGGTTGTTCCGGTCATGCGGCCCGACAGCTCACCCGGCAGGATTACAATGCCTTTGATGTTCTGATTGGAATGGATAATGCCAACCTGCGGAATATGCACCGAATCTGCGGCGGCGATCCGGAAAAGAAAATACACCTCCTGCTGGACTATGCCAACCGGCCCGGACAGGAAGTGGCCGACCCTTGGTACACCGGTGATTTTTCAAAAACCTGGGAGGATGTACTGCAGGGCTGCCAGGGATTGCTGGCGGCATTATGAAGCCTAATCTTGAAAACGTATCTCATACAGGCAACCTGTTGATCTGCAACAGGTTGCTTTTTGCGTTTTGACTGCCTTCAGCAAAATCAGAATGGAGAAACAGTGGCCCCACCTTGGCGGAATGGACTGCAACTTCCAATGTCCTGGAAACGGGAAAAAGGGCGGCCCCCTTTGGGGGAGACCGCCCAAGAAGTCAGGAAGATCGTGTTATCTGCGGGGGAGCAGATTGCTGACATAAGATCGCTTACCTGCCAGTACATCGTCGTAGAAGGCCTGTTTTTGGTCCACGTAGTCTACGGCACTTTGCAGTTTGGCGATATGCTCCAGCAGGGTCTGCCGCTTTTGTGTCAGAATGGACTTGCGTTCTGGGATGGAGGCCTCCCCCTGGAGGCACAGCTGTACATAGTGGCGCATTTCCTGAATACTCAGGCCGCAGCGTTTCAGACAGCCCAGACTCTCAACCCAGGCTATGTCTCGTTCATCAAAGACCCGACGGTTTCCGGCATCCCGTTTTACATTGGGAACCAGCCCTTGATTACAGTAGAATTTCAGTGTTTCATAAGTCATTCCTGTTTTTTCACAGACTGCTTTCATAGAATAGAGCATAGGGCGTCCTCCAACCTATGTAAAAATTTCTTATTTACCACTTGACCGGTAGTAACTACCGCATGTTACCCTGAGCATAACACAGACGTAGTCTTCTCGCAAGAGAGGGCTGTGAAAAGAAGGATTGGAGGAAAAACAATGGAGTATACAACCCTTTCTAACGGCGTCAAAATGCCTATGTTGGGATATGGCGTCTATCAGATAGCGGCGGAAGAGTGTGAGCAGTGTGTGCTGGATGCGCTGAAGACAGGATATCGTTCTCTGGATACCGCTCAGAGTTACTTTAACGAAGGACAGGTGGGCAATGCCATCCAAAAGTCCGGCGTGCCCCGGGATGAAATTTTCCTGACTACCAAAGTGTGGGTGGAGCATTACGGCTTTGAAGCTGCCAAAGCGTCGGTGCTGGAATCCCTACGGAAACTGCAGACGGACTATCTGGATCTGGTGCTGCTGCATCAGCCCTTTGCCGACTATTATGGGGCATACCGTGCCCTGGAGGAGCTATATGACGAGGGAAAAGTGCGGGCCATCGGTGTATCCAACTTCTATCCGGACCGTCTGGTGGATTTGGCTTCTTTCGCACGTATCAGGCCTATGGTCAATCAAGTGGAAATTCACCCATACCATCAGCAGGCAGAGGCCAAGGCTTGGATGGACAAATACGGTGTGCAGGCGGAGGCGTGGGCGCCCTTCGGCGAGGGCCGCGGTGGGTTGTTCAGTGACCCGATGCTTCTTGAGATCGGAAGGCGGTATGGAAAATCCGCTGCGCAGGTCGTGCTGCGGTGGCATTTGCAGCGAGGAGTGGTGGCTATTCCCAAATCCACCCATGTGGAGCGAATGCAGGAAAACTTTCATGTGTTCGACTTTACCCTCAGCCATACCGATATGGAGACCATCACGGCACTGGATAAAAAGCAAAGCGCATTTTTTTCCCACCAGGACCCTAATATGGTGGAATGGTTTGCAAAGATGGTGGAAGAGCGCAAATCCAAAAACAACGGTTCCATCGGACAAAAATGCAATGAACAGAAGACCGCCCATGTATAAGAATTCCAAAACAAAGCCCCGGCTGCTCTGCAGCTTGCAATGCATTTTTACCGCGGCGGGTTCACTGGAAAGGTCCTTTTCCATAAATGCTGCGGAAACCTTGCACAGACAGGAAAAGCCCGGTTGACCGCAGCAGGGGAATGGGGTACAATACCGATGTGACACAACACCAGAGAGGAGCGTGGCAGCATGCCCGGCATTTCCGTCATCGTCCCTGTCTATCAGGCGGAGAAGTTTTTGAAGGATTGCGTAGAGAGTGTTGTCCGGCAGAGCTACTCGGATTGGGAGCTGCTGCTGATTGATGACGGATGTACGGATCAGTCTCCCGCCATCTGTGATGCATGCGCGGCGGAGGACAGCCGCATCCGGGTTTTTCACAAAGAGAAGAATGCCGGGGTCAGCGAAGCGCGGAACACTGGCCTGCGGGAGGCACAGGGGAGATATATTGCGTTTTTGGATGTGGATGACCGGTACGAGGCGGACTGCCTGGAGACACTGTGGAGCCTTTGCCAGCAGTCTGGCGCGGACTCAGCTGCCTGTGCACATCTGAACCTCTTCGTCGGAGGGGAAACCTCCGTTGAGCTGGTTTTGCCCGATGGTGTCTATGATGAGGACGGAATCCGGAAGGGAATCGTCTACCCGCTGCTGGGGGACCGGCTGCGGATGCCTGTATTCAACGGCTTCATCTGGCGATATCTTTTCTCCCGGGAGATCATCCAGACAGTGGGGATTTCCTTTGAGGGGGCCTACTTGGAGGATGAGCTGTTTTTGATGGAGTATTTCTGCAACGCCCATAAACTGGCGGTGACGGAACGGCCCCTATACCGGTATCTCATCAATCCAGCGTCTGCCACTCATAAGTACATGCGAGATTTCCTCCAGGTGTTTCGCCGCTTCATGGAGCGGAAGGAAGCGCTGGCAGCCCGATATCATCTGGAACAGGCCCGGCCCCAGTGGCGGGAGTATTCCAACTGGGCAGGGCTGCTGATTGCCATTGGGAACGAATATGCCAAGGGAAATGACAAGCCATTCCGGCAGAAGCAGCAGACGGTAGAGGCGCTGTGTGCCAGTCCGGAGATGGCCAAGGCGATTGCGGAAGTGGTGCCGGAAGGGATGACCCGCAACAAGCAGCTAGTGGCCAGCCTGGTGCGGGGCAGGCATTTCTTCCTGCTGACTCAACTGTATCGGCTGAAAAATCGGAATTGAGGAAATGGAGAAATACGGTTCATGACATACCTGCGCGAAAGTTTTTGTTACCAGATGTGGATAGCTCTGTTGGCAGTGTATGACCAGAGCGCTTTGCATTGTTGCCTGGTTCGATTGGGCGGCTGGTGTAATGCCCAAATCGATCAAAGCCGGATTTTGAAGGTTTTGTGCCGCCAGGGAGTTGTAGCTCGCTCCTGGCCGGACAGCCTGCTGTGCCGGGTCCTGACGTTTTTGATCAATCTGCCTGCCTGGGTGCTGCATAAGCTGTATCTGGCGCTCCGGCTGACGTTTGAGGACAGCTTTTTCGCCCGTCTGGCATTTTCTATGGGGGATGAGACTGCCATTGCCCAGTCCTGGATGATTATGCTGCTGTGGGTGATCCCGTTTTCCCACTGGAACAACGCGTACAGCCTGATGGGATTTGTGTTGCTGCTGGCGCTGTTTTACGTGGGGGCCATGCATCAGGAGCGATTCCGGCTGGATGTTGTGCACATCGGCTTTTATCCTATGCTGCTCTTTGGCGCCATGTTCCTGGCGGTGGCGTTTTCCTACGTGCCGTCTGAGTCCCTCCGCTTTTTGTTCTACCATATTTCTGCGGCGCTTTGTGTACTGGTGACCGTCAGTGCGGTCCGTAATGCAGAGGATCTGAAGCGTTTGGCGGCAGGCGGCAGCATTTGTGTACTGGTATCCTCTTTGTACGGCGTGTATCAGAGAATCCAGGGCGTTGAAGTCAACGAGTCCTATGTGGATATGACAGTAAACGCTGGAATGCCTGGCCGTGTGGAGTCTTATTTTGATAATCCCAATACGTTTGCGGAAGTTTTGATTTTGCTGTTGCCTCTGGTTCTGGCGTTGATACTGTGCTCCCGCCGTTGGTACAGCCGGCTGATAGCGTGCGGTGTGGCGGCTGTAGGAGTTGCTGCGCTGGGCATGACCTATTCCCGGGCAAGCTGGGTGGGGATTGCCTGTGCCATGGTGGTGTTTGTGTTCCTGTGGAAACCAAAGCTGATCCCGGGGTTTGCAGTACTGTGTGTGTTGTGCATCCCGTTTTTGCCGGATACGATCTGGAACCGAATCCTCACCATTACGAACTTCAATGATTCCTCCACCGCCAGCCGAATCCCACTGTATGAAGCAGCACTGGAGGTTATCAAGAAATCCCCGGTGACAGGTGCAGGATTGGGAACGGCTGCCACGCAGGCGTATATCTCGGATTTTAACCTGTACCATGGTGAGGCACCGTTTGTCCACGCACATAATTTTTACCTGCAAGTGTGGATTGAGGCAGGCCTGCTTGGAATCATCGGATTTGTGGGCGGAATGCTCTGGAATATCAAGCGGGCGGCGCATGCTGTTCGCCACTGTGATGATTCTGTTGCCCGCACGATTACCTGTGCAGCAGCTTCTGCACTTTGCGGTGCTATGGTCTGCGGCTTGGCGGATTATCTGTGGAATTATCCCCGCGTGATGTGCATTTTCTGGTTCGTTTTTGCAATGGCGGTTGCAGGAGCAAAGCTCTGCAAAGTAAAATCTACTTGACTTTACCTGAAAATCCAGTAAAATAAGAGGGGCTAGTTGTAGAAACAACTGGCTCCTCTTTCATGAACCCGGCAGGGCAGAGCAACTAGGGTCTCACGTGTTTTTGTGAGAACATTTCCAAGGTTACCACCACAACTTCATAACCGGGTGTAGCGCAGTTGGTAGCGCGCTTGCTTTAGGAGCGTGAGGCCCGGGTTCGAGTCTCCACCCTTGGAAAACCCGGAAAGCCTTGGGGCGTCTAGGCTGACAGCACTTTTCCCCTCGCCTGTAACTGGTCAAAAAATGACCTTGACCACATGTTTGACCACAATTGGAAAACTTCATAACCGGGTGTAGCGCAGTTGGTAGCGCGCTTGCTTTGGGAGTATACGCCCGGGCCACCCCACAACTTCATATCCGGGTGTAGCGCAGTTGGTAGCGCGCCTGCTTTGGGAGCAGGATGCCGCAGGTTCGAATCCTGTCACTCGGACCACCTTTCTTAGAAAAACCGCCTATTTAGGCGGTTTTTCTGCGTTTTTAGTTCTATTTTTGCGGTTTGGATAACTGCCGTTCAGCGGTGGTTTCAGGGGCAGAAAAGCGGCGTGAGCATGAGCGAGGATAGCCGCCGAAACCGCTAAATCCCTAACCCATCCCTAATTAGCATGACTGCCGCATTTTCATTTCAGATACAACGAATTCTTGAGTTTTTTGTGTATACCCCATATAATAACTTTGAAAACAGAACGGGCGCATCCTGAGTTCAGGGAATCAGCCTTGAGGTGAGTGTGTTATGAGCAAAGAAAAGAAAGGTATTTCTCAAGAAGATATCATGGCTCTTCTTGATACTTGCTACGAAAAATGTCTGAATGGCGTTCCCTATGTGAGCCCATCCGTAGAGGAATTGGCCAACGACTATTTAAATAAATATCCCACCAAGCAACAGGCATGCAAGGCCATGATCAATAATCAAATTATCAAATGCACTACCTCTGGCTTCATTACTGGATTTGGCGGAGTTATTACAATGCCCGTTACCTTGCCTGCCAATATAGGCAGTGTTTTATATGTGCAAATGCGCATGATCGCCTGCACAGCGTATATGGCTGGCTTTGAACTGAATAGCGACCAAACACAGACATTTGTATATGCCTGCCTTGCTGGTGTATCCGTAAACAAATTGGTTAAGCAGGCGGGAATCAAGTTTGGTGTGAAATTCGCTAACGGATTGATTAAGAAAATTCCTGGAAAAGTTTTGACTAAAATCAACCAAAAAGTAGGATTTAGATTTATTACGAAATTCGGAAGCAAGGGCATTATCAATTTGGGAAAGCTTGTTCCCGGTGTTGGTGCTGTTATCGGCGGTGGTCTTGATTTAGTAGAAACAAAAACCATAAGTTCTCGAGCGTATAAATGGTTTTTTGAAGGTGACTTCTCCGGCGATCAAGATTCCGCTGATGATGCAGTCGAGATCGTAGCAGATGACTTTGAATGTTCCACAACTCTTTAATCATTTGATTTATGGCTAACCATCAAATTACAAAGCCCAGGGGATGAGATATCGTCCCCTGGGCTTCGTTTGTTTCATCCTACCTTCTCGAACGGTATCACCTTGCACCGGCTCTCCTCCGGCGGGTCAGGCGGTTCCGGTTTGGCCGTAGCCGTTTCCATGAAGCCGCCGATTTTCTCCGCCGCACCTCTCTGCATATCGTTGGTAATGTGCGTATAGGTGTCCAGGGTAAACCCGGCGCTATAGTGGCCCAGCATGCTGGACAGCGTCTTCACATCCACGCCGCTGGAGAGAGCCATGGTGGCGAAAGTGTGGCGCAGATCATGGAAGCGAACATGCTCCTCGATACCGGCCTTCGCCAACAGTTTCCGGTTGATCCTGGACACCGCATCTGGACTCCAGTAGCCGCCGGTGCGGGGCGACGGGAACAAGATGGGGTTATCCGGGTGCTGTTCATGCTCCTTCACCAGCATATCCACGGCCTGCTGGGACAGCGCCACCTTTCGGACGGAGTTCTTGGTTTTCGGCTCCGTCACCACCAGCTCCCCGTCGATTCGAGTAACCTGCTTGCTCACCGAAAGGATGCGGTCCTTCACATTCAGGTCGTCCCACCGGAGCGCCAGCAGTTCTCCCCGCCGCAGGCCGCTGGACAGCTCCAGGAAGAACATGGGCAGGACGCCGTACTTTTCCGCCTCGCTGAGGTACACTCCAAGCTTCTCTGGCGGGATGATGGTCATCTCCTTTTTCTCCTTGGGTGGGATGCGGCAGTTGTCGCAGGGGTTGTACGGAATGATCCGCTCCTTGACCGCCTGCTTCAGTGCCGAGGACAGCACCATGTGGATGCGCCGCACTGTGCTTCCAGACAGGGCCGTGTCGGTCTTTTTCTCGAACCGCTGCACCCGTCCGCTGGTCTTGGAATCGTTGTACATCTTCTGGATCTGGATGGCGGTGAGCCGTTTGAGCTTAACTCCTCCGATGGCCGGTACGATGTGTTTTTCGATCATGTTCTCATAGGTCTTTGCGGTGTTGGGGCGGATCACAGGCTTGCTGTAGGTTTCAAACCACAGCCGGCACCACTCCGCCACAGTGTAGTCCTCGTTGTGGTTCACCGGGATGCCCCGGTTGTCCCGGATGGCCTTTGCCAGTTTCTCTTTGCATTCGGCCTGCGTCCTGGCAGACACGCTTTTCTGAATGGCGCGGCCGGTGTTGGGGTCGATGCCTTGAGTGTATCGGCCCTCCCAGCGGCCGTTGGGCTTCTTTCGAATGCTGCCCTCGCCGTTTGCTCGTTTCTTTGCCATTGTTCATCCCTCCTTTTGCAACACAAACAAATACCACAGAATCTTTGAAATAGCCACTAAAATATTTCCGTCTTTTTGGCTGCCTGTTCGTCGATCCACGCCATGAACTTATCACGGGGGACGATGATCCGGCTGCCCAGGGTGATGGTAGGGAAATCCTGCCGGTGGGCAACCTCGTAGGCGTGGGCCAGCCCGATGCCCAGCACATCAGCCACATCCTGCACGGTCAGCATCAGGGGCAGTTCGTTGAACGAGCTGTACTTAGATCGTTTCATCGGATTCCTTTCTACCCTTCTCGCGGAAGGGGTTTTATTCTTTGTTTTGCGGCTCATATTCTGCGCCGCTTACATGGTCATTTCAGGCCACTGCTCCTCATGGTCATCCGGTTTGTGGCCCATAGCAATCTTCTTCTCCTGGATCTTCCGCCTGAGTTTTCGATCCACCTGCTGACCTACTGGGGCGGCGGACGGCACGGAGTTGTCCTCAAAGATCCGGCTCATGTGATAGAGCAGCCGAGAGATCGCCAGCATCACAGAGGGCGGGCGGAGATTGTTTCGCTGCTCCAGGAAGAACTGAGCATACTGATTTCCTTGGGCGGCGGAACGGCTGAACCACACCATCGCCTGTGCCTGATCCCGTGGCAGCCCCTGTCCCGTCAGACACAGCTTACCCAGCATGTACTGGGCGTATTGGTTTCCAGCCTCCGCCGATTTGGTGAACCAATCCGCCGCTCTTTTGGTGTCCTTGTTGACGGTGTTTCCCTCCAGATACTCTTTGCCCAGACGGTAAGCAGCAAAGTGGCTTCCGTTTTCCGCCGCCTGTTTCAGCCAGCGGATGCCCTCGTCCGGGTCCCGCACTTCCCAATCGTCAGAGAGAAGCAGCTTGCCAAGGGCGTACTGTGCTTCCGATAACCCCTGTTTCGCCGCCTGGGTGAGCCAGTACTTTGCCGTATGGTTGTCCGGGATCAGCAGAGGGCCGTCCCGGTAGAGTTGCCCCATCCGGTATTGCGCATAGGCGTCGCCCCGCTCCGCCACCTGTTCCAACTTCTCTGCCGCCCGGTCACGGTAGTCCAGAGAAATGTCCTCGTTCCGAATGATTCGCCACAGCTCCCGGCAGGCATTGGACTCACGACGCGCCGGTTCCGGCTCGTCGTGCTCAGCCAAGTCATCATCCTCGAAGGAGATCTCACCCAGACGGATGTGCTCCGCCTCCTGGATGACAGCGTTTTTGATCTGCCGAAACTCTTTCTCCTGGGACAGCTTTTTCCGTTCTCTGGTTTTGTCGTGGTAGTAACTCTCCACCTCACCCTGGAGCCTGCACCATCGGTCGTAGCACTCACGCACTACCGGCAGTTCCTCAAGCTTGTCCACTACCTCATCCACCGTTTTCTTTACAGACTTGGGAAGGTAACCGTAGGACTTTTTTCCCTTGACCGTTTCCAGTTGTCCGGCCAGCTGCTCCATCTTCTGCTCGATCTCAGGAGCCGTACAGATGCTTCGTGTCATCTCCTGGGTGAGCTGCCGGATCGCGCGGCGAGCCTCCCGCACCAGTTCATCCCTCGACTGTGACTTCTGTTCGTAGGTGTGGAGCATCTCCTGTTTGAAGATCTGATTGGTGAGCGTGGATTTGATATTGCGGATGCCGTCTCGCGTCAGGTACGCTTCTCCCGGCTGTGTTGACCACGCCATCATGTGGACATGGGGATGCTTGCCCTCATCGTGGAAGGCGGCATACCAGCGGAAGTGATTTGGTTGGATGTTCATAGCGGCAGCGACTTCATTGCGATTTGCTCGGAGCAGGTTTCGCCACGCTTTGGCATTGTCATATCCAAGACGCACAGCGTCCTCACGCTTCAGTGAGAGGATATGCGTCCACACATTCCCGTTGTACTGATCCAACTCTCGCATGGCCTGTTCCAAATCCACAGTCTCCTCATCACCAAAGAGCCCGTGGTCACCAAGTCGCTCCGCGCGAGGTCGAGTGGCAATGTACTTCATGTAGCCATCTGACTGCTGCACTTGAGACCAGTTCTCCTCCAGTGCTCGGGTGATAAAGACAGAGGCATTGGCCTTGGTGGGCTTGTCTTTGTAATCGGAATACTCACCCAGCTCCTTGGCCTCCGGGAAATCCTTTGTCAGTTTGGAGATGAGTTGCTCCTGCTTTCGAGCGGGCGGACGGTCATCCGGGAGGATCTCTACCCGCTCCCGTGTGCCGATGTACCGCAGATAGCCACTGACCGAACTGCCGCCTCCGCACTTGAGATAAGGGCTCTTTACGATCAATCCTGCCACTCATCGTCCTCCTCCCAAGCATCACGCACCCGCTGCTCCAGCGAGATGCGGCCATTGGTTTTCCGCACATTTTGAACGCTCTCCGCCCGCCGTCGGCGCAGATCCTCGCCGCTGAACTGATACGCGTCGGCGAGGATACCGGCCACCATGTCCTGCTCTACCGCCTGCCGGAAGGCGATGGAGGACAGCCGCTCCTCCAGCTGTCCCATCCTTCCGTCCAAGTAGGACTTGATGGAGGTGGGGAGAAACAGTCCGGCGTTGTTGGCGCTGAGGTAGTCCAGATAAAAGTCCACCGCCCGCTCAATGAAGGCGGTGATGCTCCGGCTCCCGTCCTCCTGATACCGGCGCTCCAGGATGGCCTTTTTCTCCGGCGACAGGTAGAGGGGGAATTTCTCTTTTTTGATCATATTGGCTCCTTTCCGGGGGTTGACCCCTATTTTTTCCTTGTGACAGTAGGCTTTTGGGGATTGTGACCGCAGAGATGGTATCACTGCCCGGATTTTGACCCCATTTCCAATCCCCGCAAAAGCCCCCGCAACTGCCCGCACTGCGGGCAGAGGTGCTTCTGACGGGGGCGCTTGCGACCCCGTCGTTTATCCTGCTTTTTCTTTCGTCCTCGAGGTTTCCTCCGAAAGTGGGCCCAATTGGGCCTCCAACCCCGGATCGGCACTGGGACTCGCTTTCTCTCCGAAAGGCGCACACAGGGCGGTCTGGGGGCTTTCATGGGCCAATTCTGCGAAGCGTTCCGCCGCCCTTTGACGGGCGGCATCCTCCTCCAGTTGCTGGAACTGCCGCTCGTAGAACAATTCGATTGCCGCCTGGATCGGACGGATGGTGTAGAGCAGATTCCCGTTGAGGGGCCTGCCGTCTTTGCTCCTCACCATCGTCGGCTCGGTGCGGATGAGACCTTTCTCCTCCAGGCTGCGCACATACTTGCTCACGGTGTTCTCACTCATACCCAGCGCCTTGCCGATGGTCTTGTAGCTGGGGTAGCACTGGTAGGTTTCTCTGTCCTCGATGCTCAACAGATAGCAGTAAATGGAGATCTCCGGGTAACTGAGACCGATGTGAAAAACTTCGTTGGGAACCTTGAAATAGTTTTTGTCGGGATCTCGTTTGGGCCACTGTTGGAACTTCATATAACACCTCCTGTATGCTCTTCCATCCACTGAATGCACTTTTCTTTCGGCACCACCATGCGGCTGCCCACACGCAGCACCGGGAAATCCGGTTGGTGCATGAGTTCATACCCGCTCAACGGTGATGTGCCCGGCACCCTTGCCTCGTTGTGGTTTTTGCAGACAGATTCTTTCATTTCAAATTCTCCTTTGCAAAAAAGTAAGGACATCAGCGGCGGTACTGATGTCCTTCTGCTTGTATTGTGTCGGAGATTTTGATAGACTGAGAAAAAGGTGTGACCATTTATTTTTCAGGTGGGACAATTTTAAGAGGTGGCGGAGTTTGTATGTATGGAGAGTTCGTATTTTATACGCACGGCAGCACGATTGAGTACGGCGGCGAAATCTTTCCGGCCGGTGAATTAACTGCTGACATATTGAACTTTGCTCCCGAGGACTATCCCCCCATCCAGTGCCTTTTGGATCGCATGAAGGACTTGGCCAAACAGTATGAGGACACATTGGATCGAGGCGTGTGGTGGGAGTTGAACAACCAGTTGATGGAGCTGCGCAGTCAGTTGATGCGATATCGGGTGTTTCAGATCCTGCTGAAAGAGGATGACCGGTTTCTCAACGAAACCCAGCAGTACACGGAGAGTTACTCCTTTTTTTCCGACGAGGAAATGGATGAACAGGAGTGCTCCAAGGATCGGTGGTTGGAGATGTACCGGCAGAAGGAAGAGGAGGGCTGGACGCCGCCTTTTCTCCTCATCGTAGATGGCGGCCGTGAGGACAAGTGGCGGTACTACAAACTGCAGATGGCCCGCTACCGGCGATACATCGACGATGTTATTGTCTTCAATCCCACCATCCATAACTTCATCAACTTTCTTCTCTCCAAATTGAAACGGAACTCCCCGGAGGAGTACGCCGCCGCACTGTATCAGTTTTATAACGATGAGCGTCTGGTGGAGAAACTGATCGTGAACCCCACCAGCCTGGAGCGCCCCTTTTATCAGAAGTACGATCCCTGCGTGGTGAGTTATCTGCCCAGAGAACTGCCCGACGGAACCTTTGCCATCGCGCAGGAGCACACAACGGACAGTTTGCAGATGCTGCTGAAGGCCGACTTCATGACAGCGCTGAACGCCGGACATAACATTCGCCGCTGTATCGTCTGTAAAAAATACTTCCTGGTTCGCAGCGGTGTCCATGCCCTCTACTGTGAGGGACGCTGCCCGTTGGATGAACGCTTCACCTGCAGGCAGTATGGCAGTTACGAGATTCAGAAAGAGTTGGCGCGTGATGTACCGAAAATCAAGGCCAAGATCACCGCCTTTAACCGTATCCGAAAAGACTATCAGCGGGGAGCCATTACGGAGGAAGAGATGCGGCAGTTGAAGGATGCCGTGCGGGACAAACTGTTTGACGCACTGAGCAGCCCCGACATCTCCAATGAGGATTTCAAGCAGTCAATCTCCTCCGAACGCCTCTACCCGCTTTTTGGCATCGCTCGCCAGGCCAATCCCCGAGGCCGTCCCCGCAAAGTGAAGGACGGTGACGACACATGACCAACGAGGAACTGTTGGAGCGGATCTCCGACGGTGATGAGACTGCTTTGACCAAACTGTGCCTGGCGAACACAGGCTTGGTCAAGGAGCGCGCCCGATTGATTGCCCGCCAGTATCACTGCCTGCGGCAAACCAAATACGGCGGCCTGAGCGATTACGCAAAAGAAACACTCTCCGAACTGGAGAGCGTTGGAAAACTGGCGTTGGTGGAGTGCGTTCGGACCGGTGGCTATGACGCAGAGAAAGGCCGGTTCACGACTTATGTTACCCCGTTTCTGGACGGAGCTATGCGGCGGCATCTGGAGCGCAGCATGGGAACGCTTGCGCTGGATCGGGACAGTATGGGTCTGGTGCGGAAGGCGCAACGCCTTTATTATCAGGAAGGAAAAGAACCCAGTGAGATTTGTGCGTCGCTTTTCATTTCTTTCCGTGCTGTCGTCAGAGCGATTACTTACCCCACACATTTCTTCTCTGTCTATGATTTGCAAGGCCCGGACGGGGACGGCGATATTCTTGAGCGGCTTGCGTCAACCCGACTATTCGGATCTGCAGAAGATGCGGTGATCCGCATGGTAACTATGGAATGTTTGCGGGAAGAGTTTTTGCGGCTTTCCAAGAAAGAGCAGGACATCCTGGGGCGCTACTTTGGCGTATACGGTTTTCCCAAGTCGAATCTGCGGGAGATCGCTATGCGAAATTTGCTGAAGGAGTCCGGTGTGGAGAAAGCCAAGGATCAGGCAATCAAGCGGCTGCAGGATCGGTGTCAGAGTAGCCTTGCATGGAAGCTCCGACGGGCCAGACGGATGGTGGCCCAGGCGGAACCGATACCGTCCGACTCCGTCCCGCATTCTGCATGGTGGGAGGAAAAATAATCTCCTCCCTGTATCGTTTTCAGCGGCGCAGTTTTGTAGTCCTGTTTATCGGACTGTTGCTGTAATAGAATATTTTATAATGGAGTTTCGCCTATTTCTGTGCTATCTTGTATGTGGAATATTCTGTAATATATAGCGGATAAAATTGAGGGCCTTGTACTACTGCGGAGGGAGCGGGAATGAAAATTATCAATAATATCACGGAAAAACTATCCGATGATTTGCAGGTGGAGATTGCTCCCCACAGCAAAGTATCCATCGCCGCCGCCTGTTTTTCCATCTATGCCTATGAAGAACTAAAAGACCAGTTGGAGCAGGTGGACGCACTGCGATTTATCTTTACTTCTCCTTCGTTTCTCTCCGAACCGACCGCAAAAGAGAAACGGGAATTTTACATTCCCCGCCAGGCACGGGAAAAAACACTGCATGGCAGCGAGTTTGAGATTCGTCTGCGCAATGAGTTTACGCAAAAAACCATCTCCAGAGAATGTGCTGATTGGGTGCGCCGCAAAGCGCAGTTTAAATCAAACTGCACCGATGAGACAATGCCTGGCTTCCTTGCTGTGGACAGTGAGCACCCGGTCGCGTATGCTCCCATCAACGGTTTTACTCGGGCGGATCTGGGCTGCGAGCGGGGCGGCAATATGTTCAGCATGATCCAGCAACTTGACGCGCCGGAAAGCAAGGCTTATCTGCAGCTGTTCGACCAGCTCTGGGCAGACAAGCGGCGGATGCAGGATGTAACGGAGCAGGTGTTGGATAGAATCACCACCGCCTATCAGGAAAACAGCCCTGAGTTCCTTTACTTCTTTGCTCTTTACAACATCTTCAATGATTTTCTGGAGAATGTCAGCGAGGATGATCTGCCCAGCGAGGCAAACGGCTTTAAGGACAGCTTGGTCTGGAATAAACTCTATACCTTCCAGAAAGACGCCGTGCTGGCCATCATCAGCAAGTTGGAGCAGTACAACGGCTGCATCCTGGCCGACAGCGTGGGCTTGGGCAAAACCTTCACTGCTCTGGCTGTCATCAAGTATTATGAGAACCGCAACCTGCGGGTGTTGGTGCTCTGCCCCAAAAAACTCAGCGATAACTGGATGACCTACAAGGCCAACTATGTGAATAACCCCATCGCCGGTGACCGCCTGCGGTATGATGTCCTCTACCACACTGACCTATCCCGCAACAAGGGGTTTTCCGGCGAACTGGATCTCTCCAAAATTAACTGGAGCGCCTACGACCTGGTTGTCATTGACGAGTCCCATAACTTCCGCAACGGAGGCAGCAGCCATAGCGACGAGGGAAAATATAATCGTTACGACGCCCTGATGGAGAAAGTCATCCGTCCCGGTGCCCGCACCCGTGTGCTGATGCTCTCTGCCACTCCTGTCAACAACCGTTTCTATGACCTGCGCAACCAGCTGGCTCTGGCCTATGAGGGCAACAGTGAGGCCTGGCGGGACAAGCTGGACACCACCCGCTCGGTAGAGGAGATCTTCCGCAATGCGCAGAAGTCCTTTAATACCTGGAGCGAGTGGGATGTGGAGCTGCGCACCACTGACAAACTCATGCGGATGCTGGACTTCGACTTCTTTGAGATCTTGGATGCTGTCACCATCGCCCGCTCTCGGCGGCACATTGAGAAGTACTACAATGTAGGCGAAATCGGCAAATTCCCCACACGGCTGCCGCCCATCTCCAAGCGCCCGCCTTTGACCGATTTAAGCAATGCCATTACATACGATGAGATCTATGATCTGCTGCTCAGTCTGACCTTGAGCATCTATACTCCCTCCAACTACATCCTGCCCAGCCGTATGGAGAAGTACGCCGACCTGAACCATGAGGGGAAGAACAGCCTCACCCAGGTGGGCCGTGAGCAGGGCATTCGCCGTCTGATGAGCATCAACTTGCTCAAACGCCTGGAGAGTTCCGTTCATTCCTTCCGTCTGACCTTGAAGCGCATCCAGGACTTGATCTGCTCCACCCTGGACACCATCGCCCACTACGATCCCAGCCTGACCCTGGAACTCAACGACCTGACCAGCACGGTGGACTTTGATGCCGATGACCAGGAAATGGACCTGTTCACTGTGGGCAAAAAGGTAAAAATCGCTCTGGAGGACATGGACTATGTGACTTGGCAGCACGATCTGGAGGAGGACTTCAACACCCTCTATGTGCTGGTCAACATGGTGGCCGACATCACCCCGGAGCACGACAGCAAGTTGCAGATGCTGCTCTCCACCATCTCGGAGAAAATTGACAACCCCATCAACCTCGGCAATCGAAAGGTGATCATCTTCACCGCCTTCTCCGACACGGCGGAGTACCTCTACGATCATGCCAGCACTTTCGCCCAGGACAAGTATGGCCTGCACACTGCTCTGGTCACTGGCTCCGTCAGCGGGCGTACCACAGTGCCGAAGTTCAAGGCCGATCTCAACAATGTGCTGACCTGTTTCTCCCCCATCTCCAAGGATAAGGCAGCCCTGATGCCAGACGGCCCGGATATTGACCTGCTCATTGCCACCGACTGTATCTCCGAGGGCCAGAACCTGCAGGACTGTGACTGCCTCATCAACTACGACATCCACTGGAACCCGGTGCGGCTGGTGCAGCGCTTTGGCCGTATCGACCGTATCGGCAGCCGAAATGAGCAGATCCAGCTCATCAACTTCTGGCCGGATATGCAGCTGGACGACTACATCAACCTGAAAGCCCGGGTGGAGACCCGCATGAAGGCCTTGGTCATGACCTCCACCGGCGACGACAACCTGCTCTCCCCCGAGGAGCAGGGTGACCTGGAGTACCGCAAGGTGCAGCTTCAGCGGCTCCAGACCGAGGTGGTGGATCTGGAGGACATGGGCACCGGCGTGTCTATCACCGACCTGGGCCTCAACGAGTTTCGCATGGAACTGATGGAGTACGCCAAGAGCCACCCGGAGCTGGAGACCTGTCCCGGCGGCATCAGCGCTGTGGCGGCGGCCACACCGGACGCTCCGGCGGGCGTGGTGTTCATTCTGAAAAATGTCCACAACGAGGTGAACATCGACAACCGCAACCGGCTCCACCCCTATTATCTGGTTTATCTCACCGAGGACGGCATCACAGTCCACGACCATCTTTCGCCCAAGGATACCCTGGACGCCATGCGGCAGCTGTGCCGGGGTAAGGACAAGCCCATTGAGGCACTGTACCGGGCATTCAATCAGGAGACCGATGACGGGCGGAATATGGCCGTCTACTCCAGTCTGCTGGAGGATGCGGTGCTGTCCATTCTGGACGCCAAGGAGGACAGCGACCTGGACAGCCTGTTCCGGGCGGGCGGCACCTCGGCGCTGCTCAGTCAGGTGTCCGGTCTGGATGATTTTCAACTTGTCTGTTTTCTCGTCGTCCGATAAAATGGAGGTAGTGCCATGTTGGACTTTCCCAAATCAACGGCTTTTGGCCGCAGATTCCCCAAGCAGAAATTCTATGAAAATTTGGATGTGTCCACCGAGGTCAAGCGGCTTTTTGTGGAGCAGGTAAAGCTGATCACCTGGGCCAACAAGCTCTCCCCCGAGACCATGAACATCGCCCCCGGCCAGCTGGTGCGGGAGATCGAGGTGTTTCGCCTGACGCTCCAGGGACAGGAACTGGACGGACGGGTGCTGGAGTTGATGGACAAGCAGATCCCCTACCACATTCTGTTTCTGCTGGAGCGGCCCGACGGCAGCGCCCGGTTCCATATAACCTATAAGGAGGCCAGCCAGAGCGGCAGTAACACCTTTCAACTCCGGCAAAGCTATCACACGGAGTGGATGCGGCCCGAGGACTTGTCCCTGAATCTCACCGCCCTGGATATGGATGCCCTCTATGAGAGCATTGTTCGCCAGATCGCCGGGGACGCCATCGACGCGTCCCACAGCGAGAGCCTGAAAGAGGCGGTGGAGCAGACCCAGCAGCGGGAGAAGCTGGAAAAGCAGATTGCCCAGTTGAAAGCGAAGATGAAAAAGGAAAAGCAACTGGGGCGGCAGATGGAACTACGACGGGAAATCATGAGATTGGAGGAACTCTTATGAGTTGGGCTGATGTGGGACAAATTGCCACTGCGGCTATCTTAAGTGCAGGCGGGATTGGGGCAATTATTATTGGAGCAGTTCATTTTTCTGCTAACCAGATTGCTGATAGATTGAGCAAATCTTATGAAGCAAAATTAGCACAAGAACTCGAAAAATATAAGTCTGACCTCAGCAAAAAGGAATATGTTAGCAAAACGAGGTTTGATACAGAATTTCAGATTTATCGTGACCTTAGTGTTGTATTTTTTGACCTTGTCAAAGAAATCAATGCTCTTATTCCATATGGGCTGACATCAAAACCCGCAGATGAGAAAGAACGAGAGGAATTAGAAAATAAGTATTTGCAAGAAGCCAGCCGATTGGCAGTCGATGCTCAAGATACTTTAAACAAAAACGCTCCTTTTATTCCAGAGCCACTGTATGATGCATACGACGGTATATTGAAGAAGTGTTTTATGCAAATAGATGTAATTCGTGAAAAGTTTAATGTCCTTAATCTGTGTCCAGATAAAGGTAAGCCCAAAATTGACGATTATAAGAGAACAAACGAGATAAATCAAGAATTCCGAAAAAACAACAATGCAATTCGAGAATATCTTGCATCTTTAGATGTAATAGAATAGACACTACCGCCGGATTGTCGGGGATATCATCACTGTTCCCTTAAAGACAAGAAACGGACAGAGGTGTTGGGGCAGACCCAGCAGCGAGAGAAGATAGAAACGCAGCTGGGGAGGTAGCTGGAACTGAAATGGGCGATTATGAGACTGGAAGGGAGTTCTAAGCAGTGGCAACTTCATTAGACTATCGATTCTTAGTTTATGCATGCAATGTCATAGGAGATACAAATTTTGGGCTTAAAGGCGATCAGATTGATGCATATCTTGGGAAATATTCTGTTCAATTTGGAGTTACCCTCAAATCCGCATCTATTATATGTAAAAAAAGCAGAAAATTAGAGATCGGATTATCTCAATTTGATGGGGTTCAACAATACCAAATTATTCAGGATCTTTGTGAGTTACCCCAATTTAAGAGAAATAGGCAAGTTTCAGAAGTCTTGGACTTACTCCACGAAAAATATTCTCACTTTTCCTCAGAACCCATTTCCAAGTCTCAACTTGTTCAAAAGACTCAACATTGGTTGGAGTCATATCCTCGAGCTAAACAACTTTATGATAGTGCGCTCTCAAAGATTGAAAAAGAGCAGTATGAGCGTAATGCTTTAGATGATATGCGTCTATCTCTCGAAACATTAGTTCGTGAACTGCTGGGAAATGAAAAAACATTAGAAAATAACATCTCTTTACTGAATGAAAAACTAAAAGATAATGGGGCATCAACTGAACTAAGAAATATGTTTGGGAAGCTCCTTGATTACTATGCTAAATTTCAAAATAACCATGTTAAACACGCAGAACAAATAGAAAAACGCGAAGTTGAATTTGTTGTAGAATTGACCAGTGTAATGATGAAATATTTAATCACTATGATTGGCAATATTAAATAATAAGCGTGTGGCGCGAAAATGAAATGTAGTATTTAGCCATATTGGAGGAAATCTACAGATGGACAAACTGAAATTTGAAACCCCGGATATGGTGGCCGGAAATATTGAGAAAATCGAGGCACTGTTCCCCGCTGCGATTACGGAGATGCGGGGCGAGGATGGACAGATCAAGAAGGGCATCAACTTTGAGGTGCTCAAGCAGCTGCTCAGCCGGGATGTGGTGGACGGCGATGAGTGCTATGAGTTCACCTGGGTGGGAAAGAAGGCCGCTATGGCCGAGGCCGCCCGGCCCACAACCCGCACCCTGCGCCCGGTGAAGGAGGACAGTCGGGACTGGGACACCACCCAGAACCTCTATATTGAGGGGGACAATCTGGAGGTGCTGAAAATTCTCCAGGAGAGCTATCTGGGCAAGGTCAAGATGATCTACATCGACCCACCCTACAACACCGGTCACGACTTCATCTATCGGGATAAGTTCCAGCGTTCCCAGCAGGAAGAGAATGAGCAGATGGGAATGTACGATGAAGATGAAAACCAGATGTTTGAGAACACGGAAAGTAATGGCCGTTTTCATTCAGATTGGTGCAGTATGATGTATTCCAGATTGGCCCTTGCACATAATTTGCTGACTGATGACGGTGCTGTTTTTATTTCAATTGATGACAACGAACACTCTAATTTAAGAAAGGCTTGCGATGAAATTTTTGGAGCGTCAAATTTTGTTGCAGTATTTCCGTGGAGGAAAAGAACAGCAAAATCAGATGTTCCGTTTGGAGTTTCGCAGGATTATGAATGGATTTTGGTGTATGCAAAATCGAACAATTTTTATGCAAGAGTAGATGGAACAGAACGCCAGTATTTTGAGACACCCGACTACCCCAATAGGCCGTGGCGCATTCACGATTTAACAACACAAAGAACCGCCTCCGAGCGCCCAAATAGTTATTTTGTAATGAAAAATCCAAAAAACGGAGATGAGTACCCTGCCAACCCTCTCAGAACATGGGCAGTGACAAAAGATACATTTGAACAATATTATGCGGCAGGAAGAATCGTATTTCCCGGAGATTATGCGTTCCTTCGAATATCTAAACCAGCTTTTCGATATTGGAAAGAAGAAGATATGCAAAAAGCTGGAGATTCTTTTGGTATGATGCCAGCAAGTACAAAACTACCGGATGATGTCGGAATGTCGCTTGATGGGACAAAGGAAATCACAGCATTATATGGGGGCAAGATTTTTAGTTATCCCAAAACAACGAAACTTATTAAATATTTTGTCGATATGTGTACCAAGAATAGCAAAGAGGCTATTATTCTGGACTTTTTCTCCGGATCTGCCACCACTGCCCACGCCGTGATGCAGCTCAACGCCGAGGATTGTGGTCACCGCAAGTTTATCATGGTGCAGCTACCGGAACCCTGTGACGAGAAGTCAGAGGCGTTCAAGGCCGGTTACAAAAATATCTGCGAGATCGGCAAAGAGCGCATCCGTCGGGCCGGGGACAAAATTAAAGAGGACAACCCCCTGGGCACGCAGGATCTGGACACCGGTTTCCGGGTCTTCCGGGTGGACAGCAGCAACATGAAGGATGTGTACTACCAGCCGGAGGAGCTGGATCAGCAGTCCATGTTCGACCTGGTGTCCAACATTAAGGACGACCGCACCGACCTGGATCTGCTCTACGCCTGCCTGCTGGACTGGGGCGTGGAGATCCACCTGCCTCACACCAGCACCGACCTGGACGGCTGCACCGTCCACAATGTGGACAACGGCGCTCTCATGGCCTGCTTCAGCCCCAATGTGCCCCGCTCCGTGGTGGAGTATATGGCAAAGCAGCAACCCCTCCGCGCCGTCTTCCGGGACAGTGCCTTCGCCTCCGACGACGCCAAGATCAATGTGACGGAGATCTTCAAAAACCTCTCCCCGGATACCAAGGTGAAGGTGATTTAATGAGCCAAATTGAATTACCAGAATTCTCAGCCCTGACCGAGGATGATTGGCAGTATTTTCTTTCTTTTGGAACACCAAATCAATATTTAGATACGGTGGCAAAGGGGCTTCAAGAGCAAAACCGCTATTTTACAGATTTTAGATTTCTCAAACTCATTTACTGGTATGCCAGATATTGTGATACTTCTATCTTCCTGCCTGCAGGAAAAATCCTATATCGCGCACGCTTATATGATAGAGAAAAAGAATCTGAAGAAAAATCGCCTGCATTCCGAGGCTACGGAGAAAAAGATAGTTTTGTTCCACCAAATGGAAAATATGTTCCTCATGGTCGCGCAAATCCGGACAGAATTGTCTATCTCTACGCTGCGCACAGCATCAATA